>BNJU01000136.1_pt1 | contig 289283 bp, 395 predicted proteins | sample 8539281 | NCBI WGS metagenome assembly BNJU01 (sample SAMD00202456, study PRJDB9452) | human saliva metagenome | isolation source: human saliva | place: Japan | reverse complement strand
ATTGTGATGCTTTTACGAGCTTTCTTAAGACCTGGTTTGAAAGTATGGATTTCAGTTGACTAAAAACAGCGTAATATAACGGCTTTTCAGAACTATATCTACTAATTAATTTCATAAAATATGAATCATTATTTTTTTAAATAGGGGAATAGTTTAGGTCTGTAAGAATTAACTTATACACTTACAAGGTTTATTCTGATCGACTTTATAACTGTCTACGAAAAAAAGACAGAAATGAGAGATTGAGTGGGGAGAAAAACTATTAGGTGTAGTTTCAATACTTTCTACTAATGCTTTTGCTATATTTAATGCAAGTAAATAGTCAATTCGTCCGAGCATTTCCTTCCATCTCCGTAGCAGAAAGTTGAGTTTATTTAACAAACTGATAAAAATAATAGAGAAACTAGTTATTTCGAGGCCCAATCATGAACCTATCAAACGTATTTCAAAAATTATCCCAAATACTCCCATCTTACAAGCTACCTTTTGGTCTGGAGCGCGAATCTCTACGAATCAATACTGAAGGCCGTGTCGCTCAAACGCCACACCCTGAAAAATTGGGTTCTCGTAGTTTCCATCCCTATATCCAGACAGATTATAGCGAACCTCAAATCTAGAGCTCATTACACCGGTAGCATCAGTCGACCACGGAAGCTCGTCGCTTCTCGGGGCCATCACCGATGTGGCTATTCGCTCAATGGATAAGTCAGAATATCTTTGGCCTTTATCCATGCCACCTGTGATTGTAGAAGAAGAGATTCAGATTGCCCAGTTGGAAAGTGACTACGAGTATCAATACCGAGTTGGTTTTGGCAGAACGCTACGGCAAATTGCTCCAGTCCATATCTGGAATTCACTATAATTTTGAACTCGGCAAAAGATCTGACCCAGCAGCTTTTGAAGTCAGTGACTATGACGATTTACTGACCTTCAAGAATGCCCTCTATCTCAAGTTAGCTCAGAACTTTGTGTTATCGCTGCTCTTGACCTACCTTTTTACGGAGCAAGCCCGCTAGCAGAAAAAGGGTTTTTGACAGATGAAATTGGTTGCGTGCGGTCGATTCTGTAACTCCAACTACGGCTATGTCAATGCCCCCTGATGTTCACATTTCCTCTCTTCACTGGAGCAATACGTGACCGACATCGAAAAACGCTGTTGGATCTGGGGCAACTGTCCTCTGAAAAAGAATTTTACTCTGCCATCCGTTTACGCGGTGCTAAGACTAGCCGGGACTTTTGACTAAGGGCATCTCCCTATCTAGAGTTCCGCAACTTTGACCTCAACCCCTTTGAGCCACTGGCAATCAGCCAAGAAACACTAGACACCACCCACCTCTTTGCACTTCGCACTTGTGGCTAGACGACATGGAGCAAGTCGACGAAGAATTGGCAGTAGCTGCTACTCAACAACCAAAATCGCTCTCAGCCATCCCCACACACCACTTCCTAAAAGAGGCTGACCCTAAACCTATCGTGACAGCCATGAAGGACATCGTCGCTCACTTTGGACTGGATGACTATTATAGCCAGCTTATCACTAAGGTGGAGGCTCTCTTCTTGATCCACGTTTGACCCTTTCTGGAAAAAAATAGCAGAGCAGGTTGAAGAAGGGTCCTTGAAAAATTTGGCCAACAACAAGGACAAGCCTTTCATGACTATGCTTGACAGCACCTTATGCCCTCAAAGGCTAGTGAAAAACATGGAACTTCCACCCAAATGATTCTCTTTTGACGCTATTCAGCTGGGCTTTGAACGTAGAAATTTTAGATGAGGAAGACCAATTTTCTCAAACTCTGGCATGGTGACCATGTGGAGTACATTAAAAAAATGGCAACATGACATCCAAAGATAACTACGTAATTCCACTGGCTATGGCTAATAAGGTTGTGACCAAAAAGATTTGGACAAGGCTGGTTTTTCCAGTACCTGCGGGAGCAGAATTTGCTACAGGACGATGCCTTGCGGTACTACGGACAAATAGCCAACTCTGCTATTGTTGTCAAACCCAAATCCACCAACTTCGGTCTGGGCATTTCATCTTCCAAGAGTCAACAAGCCTTTCTGGCTATGAAAAAGCCCTAGACATCGCCTTTTCGGAAGATAGCCATGTGCTAGTCGAGGAGTTTGTGGCAGGGACCGAGTACCGTTTCTTTTTATCTTGGATGGAAAATGCGAGGTTGTCTGCTCACTGCGTCGCGGCTAATGTCGTAGGCGACGGAAGCTCAAGCATCCGAGAATTAGTCGAAAAAGAAAAACCAAGACCCTCTGAGTGGTCGCGACCATCGCTCACCTCTTGAAATCATCAATCTGGGTGATATTGAATTACTCATGTTGGAACAGCAGGGTTACACACCTGATACAGTCTTGCCTAAAGGTAGCCAAACCTTTTCTGCGTGGTAATTTAATATCTCAACTGGAGGCGACTCCATTGACATGACTGACCAGATGGGCGAGAGTTACAAACAACTAGCTGCCGATATGGCGACTGCTATGGGGGCTTGGGCCTGTGGAGTCGATTTGATTATCCCAGACTACACCAAGCCTGCTAGTAAGGAGCTACCAAATTGCACCTGTATCGAACTCAACTTCAATCCTGCCATGTACCCTGCACGCCTATACTTACGTAGGGCCAGGACAACGTATCACACCGAAAAATTTTACTGGAAGTTGTTTGGAGAGATATGAGAATAAGATCAGAGATTTTCTGAGCTTACTTTTTATATTTGATAAATGGTAAAAATATAGTAACAAAAACTCATAGAGCCCAATCTCGTGTAAACTGTAAAGCAACCACTAAACAGAACACGGGAGAAATCTATAAGCTACTATCATATTACCTACATTGAGCTGAATTAAGATAGAGACTTACCTAGAATTAGGTCTCAAACCCCTGCCAAATAGCTAGAAAATTAGGGCGTTCACAAATCAACCTTTCTCAAGAGAATTAAGTGGTAATGACACTTACTCTGCACAAGCAGCACAAACACACAATGAACAATTGGCGAAGCAGAAGGGAAGAAAATCGAGTTAGACTCCTGTGAATTGAAGTAGGAAATTAAAGAGCGATTACAATCTTCATGGTCTCCAGAACAATTTGTAGTCGTTATCAACTTGAAAAATAGGTCCATTGTGTCCTTCAAAATCCAATTTGTAAAATTGTTAGAAAAAGCATCTCGTATTTTTGATACGAAATGCTTTTTAATAAAATGTAAATAAGTTTTTAACGTTTACTAAATTGTGACGCTTTTACGGGCCTTTTTTTCAAGCCTGGTTTGAAAGTATGAATTTCAGTTGGACTAAAAACAGCGTAATATCAAGACTTTTCTCCGCTTTTATAAAAAGCTTTTTCCAATCAAATTCAACTAATTTTATCCGAATGGTGTGGATTTTACCCCCAAAAATTACAGAGAATGGAGCTGATAAACACTAAACGTTCACACCATTAGTTAAATGATTTTTGTTCATCATTTTTTTCTTAGATGATAGAACTTCTAATTTATTTCTTATTCAAGCAAAAACAACCTGCTATAAGTAAGAAAGAGGAAGATACAAGAAAAACACGTGTAAAAACCGATTCAGTTCATTGTCCTCAATCCTTGTCTGCTTCATTTTCTTTTTACGAGATCGTTTTGTGAATCTTTTTCAGAGTTTTTGATCAATATACTTGTCAATGTTTTCATAAAATTCCTTGGTCGCTTCACTATCTAATGTTGGCGAGTTCTGAACTTGATTCACTTTCAATTGAACAGATTGAATACCGTAAGAGGCTTGTTTTTGGTGGAGTGTTTCTAATTCTTCTTCTGAAATCGGATCTCCAACAACCGTCAAGACCAATTCATTGTTACTTGACTTGTAGACTTGATTAATGACCGTATGATTGGCGAACTCATTTCCTACAAACTGTTTGATCCCTTCTTTTCGCGCTTGATCCATCGTCAGAGTGACTGCTGAATAGCTGGCTGGAAGGACCAATAATACAATCAGGGATATCAAGCCAATTTTTCATTTTAATGTTTAGCTCTTTAAATGAAGTTAGAGGAGATTTTCTCATCAAAATTCTTGTTCCAACAATGTTGGCTAGCATGATAAAGACACAGTTGATCAAGAAAAGATAGAGAGCCCCCAATAAAAATCGTACATTCCCATTAGCTAAACCATAGCCAGCAGTACAGATAGGTGGCATCAGAGCTGTTGCAATGGCTACTCCTGGCACGATATTGTTTGCTTCTTTTTTCCTTGAACCAATGACTCCTGCTATCCCACCAGCAATAGCAATGAGAACATCCCAAATGGTTGGAGAGGTTCGTGCAATCAACTCGCTACTTGCATAAGATAAGGGAGAACTCAGAAATACAGAGTCGATACAAGCAAACTGACCAATACTTGAGTAAATAAAACCTCTAGAGATTGCTTGATTAAACGCGTATCAAAAATAGCTAAACCGAATCCCAGTCCAACAATCGGTGTCATAAGAGGGGAAATCAGCATGGCTCCAATAATGACAGCTGTTGAATCTCATATTTAGACCTATAGAGGCAATAAAATCGAACACATCAAAAATCACTGTATCTCTTAATCGAACATGAAGATCATCATATAATTTTTCACGGTATTCCCGTGTTGAATAATTGGCAGTCATTTGTCCTCTCCTCTTTCCTTATTTAAATTGGTATAATAATTAAAAATAACAGCTGATAAACAGCCAAAAAATATGAGCCCATAAATCGTCAAGAAGACACTGGTAATCCTTCCAATCAAGGTCACAGCTAGGAGATCCTGCAGCTGACAGTCGTCGAAGTCACAAAAAGCATACCAAAGACCGTCTCCGTAATTTGTGATAGCAGGTTCAACTAGGAAAAGCACGCCTCCTGACCCAAAAACAAAGGTCACAAAACTCAGAGCAAACCGAGTAAAACCCGTAACCTGCATAATATGCCATAACATTTTTTTAAACGTTTCATTTGTTCTCCTTATTCATACTAGCTCCTGACTCGAGCTGTTTTTCCAATAATCAAAAGTGAAGATAGGACATGATCTCCATCAGAGAAAGATAGACAAACTGATAGATCTGATTTAAGCTGATTATCAACTGATATTGTTTGAAAAATGACTGGAAGAAAGACCAGATATGACTGTCTTGAATCAGTCCCTTCTTAATATCAGACAGGATATTAGCTAAAGCTCCCAAGGACTGAAACGGTAAATCCTTGACATTTATATAGATCCGGTCCACCACATCATTCAGACTGGTATCTTGATGGCATGAAATTCTCCAAAGAGAACTCCTGCCGCTCCAAGAGTAGAAACAAATTCCACCAAATAATTTCTGAGGAAATTTTCTCAACCTTTTCCCATAATGTGTTTAGTGCCATCCATAACGATCCCAACCAGAAAAAGGAAAGAAAACAAGCAAAGAAATTTTGCCGTAAATCCCAAAAAGCTTCAAGACTTGGTGTTGGTTTTTCTAACTCTAAAACCAAGATGGTCATAATAATTGCTAGAACAGCATCTGTCAATCACAATTAATCTGTCTTTCTTCATCGGATTGCATCCCTTTCTTTTTGTAACATTCTATCTTATCGCATAATATTGGATATTCTTTCATAATCCGACTACAAACAAAAAAATAAACCAAAAAGTATGTCCCTATTATACTATATTTAACTCTAGAAGTATTCATCCATCTAATTAATAAATATATCATATTTCACAATAAAATGAATACTATCAAAGATTCATCCCTTTCACTTCATCTCATTTAGTGTTGCTTAGATTTATCAAAAACAACCAAATTTTGTATTAATTTCAAGTATCACCTAGTTACAAAAATTTGGGTGAACAGAAAAAGCATCCCGTATTTTGATACGAAATGCTTTCAATAAGTTTAAATAAGTTTTAACGTTTACTAAATTGTGATGCTTTTTACGAGCTTTTTCAAGCCTGGTTTCTTACGCTCAACTTTACGTGAGTCACGTGTAAGAGTCCTGCGCGTTTTCAATGAATCGGAAGTCTGGGGCTCGATTTGAAGAAGGGCACGAGCGATACCGTGACGGATAGCCTCCTGCTTGACCAGCGTAACCACCACCTACAACGTTAACGAAAAACGTCGTATGAACCTGCAGTTGAAGTAACTGCGAATGGTTGGTTGATTACAAGACGAAGGTCAGCGTGTGGGATGTACTCTTCAACATCTTTTTTGTTAACAGTGATTTTACCAGTTCCTGGAACAAGGCGAACGCGTGCAACAGCGTTTTTACGACGTCCAGTACCTGCATATTGTGCTTGTGACATACTTTATTGTTCCTTTCTTAGATAAGTCCTGAAATATCAAGAACTTCTGGTTGTTGTGCAGCGTGAGTGTGCTCAGCTCCAACGAATACTTTCAATTTCATACCTTGAGCGCGGCCAAGAGTATTGTGTGGAAGCATACCTTTAACTGATTTCTCGATCAAACGTACTGCATTTTTAGAACGAAGTTCACCAGCAGAGATTGATTTCAATCCACCTGGGTGGTTTGAGTGAGTGTAGTAGATCTTATCAGTTGCTTTTTTACCAGTCAATTTAACTTTTTCAGCATTGATAACGATTACGAAGTCACCTGTATCAGTGTGAGGTGTGAATGTTGGTTTGTTTTTTCCGCGAAGCACGCTAGCAACAACTGCTGAAAGGCGTCCAAGAGGTACATCAGTTGCGTCAACAACGTACCATTTGCGTTCTACTTGGCCTGGTTTAGCCATGAATGTAGTTTTGTTCATGATTTCTCCTATATGAATGTCGTTTTTGTTTACAGGGCGGATGTTCCGGTCCACAAAGTTATTTGAAAGGTTCCGGGGCCTTACAAATGGGGTAAACAATACCGCCTACTATTGTATCAAAATTCTCAGATAAAAGTCAAGCGGTTGGGAAAATATTTTTTTATTTCTGCCAGATTCGTAATCTTCTTTCACCCTTCTCCTCAAGCATGGTCTGAAAAGCTTTAGAGACTATGTAAATGGCGAAAGTCAAGAATAGCGTAACGACTAAATAATTGATCAAAGGACCGTGGTCTCCAACCAATGGTGGTTTTGTCAAAAAGCCATAATCTCCACCCGTCATTAGATTAACCACAAAGATCAGCGCATTAAGCGAAGATGTGATGATTAGGATTCGTTTGAAAGTCCAATAAAGCTAGCATCGTAGTCCTTCAAAAGATAAATCAAGGAATTTCCAAAGAGGGCTAGGTGTCCGAATATAAAGGACAGGATAGCGATGTGGGGGAAGGGATAGGGATCTGGCACTGGATAAACAAAGGCCGCCAAAGTCCCAAAGGTTCCCAGCACAGCAAAGTACTGTTTGACTCTAGAGACACCAGGAATCAAAAGCACTACAAACATTGCTAAACGGCAATGATAAAAGGGTAGACTTTCTGTTAGAGGCATCTGATTGACCAAATACCAACCGTAGAGCAGGATTAACTGCAGAGCCTGTAAAATCTGGAAAAATCGTTGGCAAACTTTTTATCACCATAACGATAGGCAAGAAATACAGTCAATGCCAATAAACTAAATAGACTTCCATACCAAAGAAGATCAAATCGGGTGGCTCCGTCAGCTGCATAGCTAAATAAAGCATCCCAAACATTCATGTAACTTTCCTCATTTTCATATAAGCAGGCCTCTTACTCATCTCTATAGAGCCTAGCTTACATTTATTTCTTATAATTTTGTAAAAGAAACTGTCGATCTTAATATAAAGCAAAAGCTTCTAATCGACATATTGTTCCCGCTCACCCTGATAGACCTGCCATAGAATTTCCATTTGTTCTTTGGGTTATTCGTTTTTCAGATAGGGTGGAGATTCTTGATATCAAAAAAATTCAAGTTCTGCAATTTCTTGATTTTCTTGAAATTGTCCATCCAATAACTGACAGTCAAAAACGAACTTGGCATACTGTTTGTTCTGAAGTTGAAAGCGGTTGGTATCAAAACCGCCAATAAAGAACCTACTTCTGCCGAAAAATCCTGTTTCTTCCTGAACTTCTTTTCGGATATTTTTCCTTGGGAGAATATCCTACCTCACCAAAAGCCACCAGGTAATGCCCAAGTATCCTCTCCTTGTCCTCTAACCAGGCAAATCTTCTGATTTTGAACAATCCATGCCCGCACATCCATCAAGGGAGTTGCATAGCTACCTGTTGGTTTTAAAATTGCAGTCAATTCCTCTTGATCGAGCTCTGTTTGATCCTGCAAGATACTTGATAAAATCTGCCGTAAATCCTCATAACGTTCACGCTCAAAAGGATCCTTGGTATAGGTCAGTCCAGTGTCAGTAATGGCCAACATTCTCTGAATAGCTTTAGCGAAATCAGTTGCACTCATTTTCTAAACTTTCTACTAGCTTGGCTAGATTCATAGAGTTCGAACCTTTAGCAAAAATCTGGTCATGTGCACCAAGACTTTCCTTGACCTGTAACCATAGCTTCAAACTGGTCTTCCTCAGCTGTTTTCTTGAAGTAGTAAACATGACCAATTGGGAACATTTGACTAGCTAACTGAGCCAAGTCAGCAATGTCTTCACCGTAGAAAATAACGGTATCAAGTACATCAGGTGAAATGCTCAAAATCATCTGATTATGGAGTTGAACAGACTGGTCTCCAAGTTCTTTCATATCTGCCAGAACTGCGAGTTTTTCTTGCCACCTTCATTGGCTGGAATGGCAGAGAAAGTTTCTAAAATCAACTTCATAGCTGTTGGGTTAGCATTGTAGACATCTGACAAGATATCTGCTCCATTGGCAGCTTTTTCCACTCGGTACGATTGCGGGTCAATTCTAGATTTTGGAAGGCTTGACCAATTTGCTCCTCAGTCACTCCTTCTTGCAAAGAGCAACATAAGATGCAATCATGGCATTGGTCGCATTGTACTTTACCAGTTACTGGCAAATCGAGAGCTTGCTCCAAGAAATTAGCCTTGAAGGTTAAAGCTATCCTTACGCTCAATCAATTCTGTAATTTCGAGTTCTGCACCTGGGACCAAAAACGAACCACTTTTTGGTCAGCAGGTAGATAATCCTCTACAATGGGATCAGCTGGTGCTAAACAGCAAGGCACCCTTCTCCATACCCATCAGCGATTTGCAATTTTCCTTTGGCAATTTCAGAACGGTCCTTGAAGAAGGCCAAATGAGCTTCTCAACCAAGGTCACAATAGCTGTCTTTGGATGAGCTAGTTCAGATAAAGAGATGGATATCTCCTAGGTGATCCTGTCCCCATTTCCAAGACCAGCTTTTCAGTATCATCTGCATATGGAGAACCGTATAGGGAAGGCCAATCTCGTTATTGTAATTTCCTTGCGTTTTGTAGGTTTTGTAGCTTTGTAGAAAGCAAATGAGCCAACATATCCTTGGTCGTTGTCTTCCCATTTGAACCTGTAACAGCAAAGACATCTACTCCTGTCTTTTGAAGGTAATAGGCTGCAAGAGCTTGAAAGGCTGTCAAAACATCCTCTACTAAAATGTAAGGATGACCTGCTACTGCCTTCTCTGACAGGGTTACAGCAGCACCGTTTTTCAAAAAGCCGTCTCAATAAAAGTCATGACCATCACGCGCCCCCTTGAGTGGCACAAATAGATCCCCTAGCTCCAATCAAGCGACTATCAAACTCTGCCTTGACTAACGGGTTATCCGCATAGCTTGTCACATCATTTTTTGCACCGACGGCATGCGCAACTTCGTGAATCGTAAGTTTCATGTTTACTCCTTTAAAAAGGGGCAAGGAGTCCTTCCCCGCCCTTATGTCTGTCTTTACAATAGGTGCGCTTCACGCTTGTCAAAACTTTCCTTAGCAAGATCAACCAAACGCTCAATTAGTTCTGGGTAGGAAGACCCATATTGTCCCAAAGCAAGGGATACATAGACCATTGGGTGAATCCTGGCATAGTGTTGAGCTCGTTTAGGAAAACTTCTCCCTTATCTGTATAGAAGAAGTCACAACGTGATAGACCAAGTCCACCAATAGCACGGAAGGCGGCTTCTGCATTTTTACGCATGACTGCTACTACATCATCACTAATCTTGGCTGGAATATCCATCGTAATCTTGTTATCGATGTATTTTGCTTCGTAGTCATAGAAGGCTACGTCTTTGACAACTTCACCAGGTAGCGTGCTCTTGACATCATAGTTTCCTAAAAGACCAACCTCGATTTCACGTGCATTGACTCCTTGTTCTACCAAGACACGACTATCGTACTTGAAGGCAAGCTCGAAGCTTGATGGAGTTCTTCTTTATTTTCAGACTTAGAAATACCGACACTAGAACCCATATTGGATGGTTTGGTAAAGACTGGGTAGGTTAATTTATCCTCAACTTCTGCAATCTTAGAAGTCAAGTCATCTCCCTTCAACAATCGCTACGTAAGGGACTTGGGCAATCCCAGCAGATTCCAAGACACGTTTAGTCGTGATTTTATCCATAGCAAGGCTTGAAGATAGATGTTGCAACCGACATAAGGCATTTTCAAGACTTCTAGGAAACCTTGAACAGAACCATCTTCCCCCATAGGGTCCATGAAGAACTGGAAAAACAACAGCTCCTTCTTCGTAGATGGCACTTGGAGCAACTTTTCTTGTCCCAATCAATCGTTTCATTGGTCATGAGACGTTCATCTTGTCCAGGAGTTTGGGTAAATTCTTGGGTTTTGATGAAATCACCGGACTGGCTGATAAAGAAGGTTTTGACTGCGAAACGATCATAGTTGACCGCACGCATGACACTCTCAGCTGACAATACAGACACTTCACGTTCTGCACTGCGTCCACCATATAATAAAAATAATTGTTTGTTTCATATGATTGTCCTATTTCTACTAGAATACTTGCTCTTTAGTATATCACATTTGTCTCTTTTTTTAAACTTGAATAGCAAAAAGAGACTGGATTAAAACAAATCCAGTCTCTATGTTTCTTAAAATCTTATCTACTAGCTAATTGCTTCTATCATTAATCTTACAGACTAGAGTTCTGTACGATTTTCGATAGCTCTTAAGAGCGTTACTTCGTCCGCATATTCGATATCAGCTCCGACTGCTAGACCTCGCGCTAGACGAGTAACCTTAATCCCTGCAGGGTTTGAGAAGTCGAGAGATATACATGAGGTCGCCTCACCATCAGCAGTTGCATTGGTGGCTACGATGACCTCTGAAACTTCACTATCCATGAGGCGCGTCATGAGACTCTTGAGGTTGATGTCATCTGGGACTAATCCCATTCATAGGGTGAAATCAAAGCCCATGTAAGACATGGTATAAAGTCCGTGGTATTCTGAATATTTTCCATGGCAGCTGACATCGCGACTATCCTCTAGGACCAGAATCGTTGACTGATCCCGGCTTGGGATCAGTACAGATAGAACAAGGATCTTCATCGGTCAAACGTCCACAGATAGAACAATAGGTCAACTCTCTTTTAGCTGAAAGGAGATTTTTAGCAAATTCGTTGACGTCATCATCCGGCATTCCAATAGTATAAAAGGCTAGACGGGTTGCTGTCTTGATCCCAATACCAGGAAGTTTGGAATAACTGTCAATCAACTTAGCAATAGGTGTTGGGATAAAGCATGGCTTCCTTTCTAATTCATTGGATGGTGTTGGTTGTATAGATTGATAATGTCGCGAGCAATTGCTGGCCCAACATTTTTTTGGTTAAATTGGTATTATGAGGAAAGACTACTGCAACTGCAATTTGAGGATTTTCTGTTGGAGCATAGGCCACGGCATTGGTATTATTAGCTTTTTGACCACCAGCTACATAGCTTTCAGCTGTACCGGTCTTACCACTGATAGAAACAGTGGCGCCATCTGAAAACGCCCGTCCTGTCGTTAGGGGACTAGTTCCATGCGATACTTGGTAAAATCCTTGGTGCAAGATTGCCATATCTGATTCAGAAATATTGACCTTGTTGATTTCCTTGGTATTTATTGCTTGGATTAATTCCCCAAGGCCACCCTTATCATTGTTGTCGTATATTCCCTCGACAATATGTGGAGCTAGACGAACACCATTGTTAGCAATAGTTGCAACGTACTGGGCTAATTGCATCGGTGTGTAGTTATCAAACTGGCCAAAAGCATTAGTTAAATAATTAGCCAAGTCAAATTTTTGGGGGATAAATCCTGTCGATTCATCTGGCAAGTCAATCTCAGTAGAAACTCCTAGTCCATACTCTCCAAAGGTAGCACGAAGTTTACCCATAGCAGAATCCAGTTGGTTGGTTTTGACTGTCATCTCTGGTTGATAGGTCTGACCCATCATTCCTAGCGCAGTTTGAAGCATGTAGGCATTAGATGAATATTCTAGAGCCTCAACGGCTGTAACCGGAAAGGAACCGTAATAAGGGGTATACCAGGAATTGATAGGGGCAGAACCTTGGAAGACGATTGGTTGGTCTGTCAAGGTTTGGTTGCCTGACAAGACCCCATTTCCCAACCAGAACTGATGGTTGCCGCCTTAACGACAGACCCTGGTACAAAAACATTGGTCACTGTTCCTAGTGAGTCTGGTGTCAAGTCTCCAGTCTCTACATTGTGCTTCATTCCTGACATTGCCAATACAGCACCTGTCTTAGGATTAAGGGCTACTGCATAAACACCTTCTGAGTATTTAGCACCACCATTTGCAAGTTCAGAATTAAAATAACTCTTCAAGAGGCTGTCTACGCTATCTTGGAAGGCCAAATCAATGGTTAATTTGATGTTTTTTCCCTTGCTACCTTCTTCTATATTCTCTACGCTCTCCATGTCTCCATGCTTATCCAAATGGATTTCCTTGACGGTCCGTTTCCCTTGCAAGACTTCTTCGTATTGTTTTTCAAGATAGGAAGTCCCGACGCGGTCATTGAGCGAATAGCCTTTTTTCAAATAAGCATCTACTTCTTCTGCAGGAAGGCCTGATTTTTCACTAGAAACAGTTCCGACAATAGATGAAAGAGAAGTTTCTAAGACCTTTCGATCCCATGAGGTAGAGATAGAAATACCTGGCAATTCCTTTGAAGCAGAAGCAATTACAGCTACCTGTGTATCACTCAAAGGATCTGTTTGAATATTTCCTGTAGCAAAATTTCCAACTGAATTGAGCTGGCTAAAGAGATAGATGGCCTTCTTTTCATCCTCGGAATAGTCCATCTGATTAGCTGCAATACTATTAGCAGCGTTGTTATAGAGTTCAGATTCAGAAAGTTGATTGCCATCTGAATCATACCGTTTATCTTTTGGAAGAGCTTCAACTGTTTTCTTATAAGTTTCGGCATCCGCCAAGTAGTAGTCTGCCATTTGTCGGTCCGTCAACTCTGGAGAAGTGACTGTGACATAAGTCAACAATTTTTTAGAAATATCCTTCAAATCAGCCGCAGTCATCTTGTTGCTTCGTGTAAAGGAAACAACTTGTTTAACGGTGTTTTGGACTAAAGGTTTTCCTGCTGCATCATAAATTTCTCCACGAGCGGAACCCATGGTTACTCGAGTTTGGCTAGCAGAAGCTAGTTTATTTTCATAAAAATCCTTATGAAGAACTTGCATATAAAGCAAACGGCCAATAATTGTTAAAAAAAGCAAAATGACGATTGCAAATAACAAATTAAGCCGTATCGGTATCGAGTGGCTATTGAATTTTCTCATACACATCAATCTCATTTCTAATCAAAATCACACTCTTCATTGTACCATAATTTAGGTAGAAAATTATGGAAAAAGAAAAGACTTTCCCTTTTTGGTCCAAAAATTATTTTCTATGATATAATGGAAGTGAGCGATATTTTATTTGTTAGATTTATCAAATAAATTCTGGCAAATAGCTATCAAAGGAGTCCCATGAATAAGCAAGATATTTCTACAATCATTGAGCTTCACTTTGAAGAAATGACCGATTTAGAGCAAGAAATTGCTCGCTATTTTCTGCAGGCAGATACCATAAATGATGACTTATCCTCTCAGCAAGTTACTCAAAAACTTCATATTTCCCAGGCAGCGCTCACTCGTTTTGCCAAGAAATGTGGTTTTAAGGGCTATCGAGAGTTCATCTTCAAATACCAACAACAAAAAGACACTCTTTCTGCTCCTCAACAGGATATGAATCCTTTGACTCAGAGAGTCCTTAGGTTATGCAAACCTGCGAGAAATTTCTCAAGGATTGATTGACGATGAGCAACTGGAACGTGTGGCTCAGATGATTGACCAATCCGAACGCGTGTATTTTTTCGGAACTGGGAGTTCTGGTCTGGTCGCACGTGAGATGAAGCTACGTTTTATGAGATTGGGTGTCGTCTGTGAAGCCTTAACAGATCCAGACGGTTTTGCCTGGACGACTAGCATTATTGATGAAAAATGTTTGGTCTTTGGTTTTTCTCTCTCAGGAACAACACCATCTATCATCGATAGCCTATTAGATGCCCAGGATATGGGAGCTAAGACAGTTCTATTTACTAGTGCACCGAATAAGGATACCCAAGCATTTACAGAAACAGTATTAGTCGCAAGTCAAAAGCCAGGCCTCTTATATCCAACGAATCTCTGCTCAGCTTCCAATGCTGATTATCATTGATTTACTCTATGCTTATTTCCTAGAGATTGATCGCGAAAGTAAAGAAAAAATCTTTAATAGCTACTGGGAAAATAATCGATTGAAATGGTTATCGCAGAAACACAAGAAATAGAAAGCCCTGAAATTGGAAACCATTCAGGGTTTTCTGTTTAAAATATTTTTCTCACAAAAAGGAGCCCACAATGGGACTCCTTTTTAGTGGTTCAAGATACTTCTTTGACGTTCTCTATTCTAGTCCTTCATATCTTTTTTTGAAGAAGAATAGCATCATTCCTGAAAACAAGAGTGAGGGCAGGCAAGAGAGCTGAACTTACTTTCTTCTCCTGTTGCTGGTAACTGTTTGCTTGTAGAGTCTGCTACAGTGCCCTTAGCCTCTGCTAAAGGCTTATCTTCTCCCATAGGTTGTGGAGCAGGAGTTTCTACATTTGCTGGTGCACTTGGTTGAGCTGCATCCTTGTAGACTACCGCATAGACACCTAGGTGTGGAGCTACAAATTCAAGTGCTGAACCTTTCTGTTCAAACTTCACTTCCTGCAATTCTTGATTTGCATTCATAGCATAGACATTGGCTACATCAGACGCCACAGCAACTTGAACAAGGGCTGCACCTTTCAATTGAACAAGTTCTCCTTTCTCATTCTTCAATTGAATTTGATAAGCATCGAAACGGCGACCTTCCAAGACCTGGTTAGCAACCTTATCGACCTCTAGAACAGAACCACCATTGAGGTCCCCTCTCGAGCAATCAGTTTCAAGTTTGTTGATGAATCTTTCAAGACCTTCAATGTGCTATCAGTTGATGGACTTTTCTTCCTTGGTTCCAACTTCGACGATGCGGTCTTGGGCTTCCTCACGTTCAACCTTAAGAACCTTACGGTTGTCACCATCGACTTCTACATAAGTCGTTACTTGTCCGTCTTTTTTCCTTCAGAAACAACTTGTTCCTTACCTTTAGCTAAATCAGCATTCTCACGGCGAACAGTCTTGAAGGCGATTGGTTCTTTTCTACTTTTTAGATTTGGTAGATTAAAAGTCCAAATTCATAACGCCTTCTGTCGGCATAGCAGTTCCTTCTGAGTACCGACTTCAACGATGCGGTCTTGAGCTTCCTCACGTTCAACCTTAACAACTTTACGAACGCTGCCGTCAACTTCTACATAGGTCGTTACTTGTCCGTCTTTTCCTTCAGAAACGACTTGTTCCTTACCTTTAGGTAGAAGAGAATTTTCACGACGAATAGTGTTGAAGGCAATCGGCTCTGTCGTTACTTCAAGGCTTGGTTGAGTTACACTCAATTCTTTAACACCTTCAGCTGGAAGATTTGAATGTTTCACTTCCTCTTCTGGCTTACTTGGGTCCTCTGGTCTTGCAGGCTCTTCTGGTTTACTTGGCTCTTCTGGAGCTGGTTCCTCTTTTGGTGTCGCCTGAAGATTGTTGATAGATGTCAGAGCGTCTTTCAAGGCCTTATCTACTGCATCCTGAGTTTTGGCTTCTTCAATAGCAGCTAAGGCTTGTTCTGCTAGTTCAACTAATTTCTTCTTAGCTTCCTTGTCATCACCCAACTCAGCTGTTTTACTTTTAATGGCTTCGGACAAGCTTGCCATAGCTTTATCGTAGTCAATCTTAGACTCTTCTGGTTTGCTTGGCTCCTCTGGTCTTGCAGGCTCTTCTGGTTTACTTGGCTCTTCTGGAGCTGGTTCCTCTTTGGTGTCGCCTGAAGATTGTTGATAGATGTCAAAGCCGCTTGCAAGGCCTTATCTACTGCATCCTGAGTTTTTGGCTTCTTCAATAGCAGCTAAGGCTTGTTCTGCTAGTTCAACTAGTTTCTTCTTAGCTTCCTTTGTCATCACCCAACTCAGCTGTTTTTACTTTTTAATGGCTTCGGACAAGCTTTGCCATAGCTTTATCGTAGTCAAGCTTAGGCTCTACTGGTTTGCTTGGTACCTCTGGCTGTGTTGGTTCTTCTGACTTGCTTGGTTCTTCTGGTTTTTGCCGGCTCCTCTGGTTGTGTTGGTTCTTCTGGAGCTGGCTCCTCTTTTGGAGTTGCTTGAAGCTTATTGATGGATACCAAAGCGTCTTGCAAGGCCTTTTCAACAGCATCTTGGGTCTTCGCTTCTTGGATAGTTGCAAGAGCTTGTTCTCCTAGTTCAACGAGTTTTTCCTGAGCAGCTACATCATCGGCAAGTTCTGTTGCTTTTTTCTCGATAGCTTCAGTCAAATCTGCAATTGCCTTATGGTAGTCAACTTTAGACTCTTCTGGTTTTACTGGTTCCCTCCGGCTGTTTTGGCTCTTCTGGAGCTGGTTCCTCTTTCGGAGTCGCTTGAAGCTCATTGATAGATGCCAAAAGCAACTTGCAAGGCCTTATCTACTGCATCCTGAGTCTTGCTTCTTGGATGGCTGCTCAAGGCTTTGCTCTGTTAGCAACTAGCTTCTTCTTAGCTTGCTTGTCATCACCGAGTTCAGCTGTTTTTCTTTCAATCGCTTCGGTCAGACTCTGCCATAGCCTTGTCATAGTTTGGTTCTTCTGGCTGTTTTGGTTCTTCTGGAGCCGGCTCCTCTTTCAGAGTCGCCTGAAGACTGTTGATAGATGCCAAAGCTGCTTGCAAGGCCTTATCTACCGCATCCTGAGTCTTAGCTTCTGGATGGCTGCCAAGGCTTGCTCTGTTAGTGCAACTAGCTTCTTCTTAGCTTCCTTGTCATCACCGAGCTCAGCTGTTTTTTTCTTTCAATCGCTTCGGTCAGACTTGCCACAGCCTTGTCATAGTTTGGTTCTTCTGGCTGTTTTGGTTCTTCTGGAGCCGGCTCCTCTTTCGGAGTCGCCTGAAGACTGTTGATAGATGCCAAGCTGCTTGCAGGCCTTATCTCACCGCATCCTGAGTCTTAGCTTCTTGGATGGCTGCAAGCTTGCTCTGTTAGTGCACTAGCTTCTTCTTAGCTTCCTTGTCATCACCGAGTTCAGCTGTTTTTCTTTCAATCGCTTCGGTCAGACCTGCCATAGCCTTGTCATAGTTTGGTTCTTCTGGCTGTTTTGGTTCTTCTGGAGCCGGCTCCTCTTTCGGAGTCGCCTGAAGACTGTTGATAGATGCCAAAGCTGCTTGCAAGGCCTTATCTACCGCATCCTGAGTCTTAGCTTCGGATGGCTGCCAAGGCTTGCTCTGTTAGTGCAACTAGCTTCTTCTTAGCTTCCTTGTCATCACCGAGCTCAGCTGTTTTTCTTTCAATCGCTTCGGTCAGACTTGCCATAGCCTTGTCATAGTTTGGTTCTTCTGGCTGTTTTGGTTCTTCTGGAGCCGGCTCCTCTTTCGGAGTCAGCTGAAGACTGTTGATAGATGCCAAAGCTGCTTGCAAGGCCTTATCTACCGCATCCTGAGTCTTAGCTTCTTGGATGGCTGCCAAGGCTTGCTCTGTTAGTGCGACTAGCTTCTTCTTAGCTTCCTTGTCATCACCGAGTTCAGCTGTTTTTCTTTCAATCGCTTCGGTCAGACTTGCCATAGCCTTGTCATAGTTTGGTTCTTCTGGCTGATCTGGTGTTGGCGTATCATCTGTGCCATAATTTTCTTCCTTATCAAGGATTGTTTGTAAAGCTGCTGCTGTCTTCAGAACTTCTTGTGCATTGGCTTCACTTGCTGAAAGTTGCTCAGATAATTTATCCAAGTTTGACTTGAAGGCTTGACGCGCCTCTGGAGTGTTCTTCAAACTTGTTTGGTCAAATTTAGCCAATTCATCCTTCCAGCTCTTCATGGCTTGGATTAACTCTGCTTTGGTATAAAGAGCACTATCTTCACCATGAGTGATGAACTGGTCAACTTGGATACCAATATTTCTCGTAGTATCATTACTGTTTTGGATCCAATTGCAGGTCACAGCATGCCAACCTTCTTCGAGTCCAGTCAAACGAACGAGAGTCTGATTACCTTGACGTGTAGCTAGCTGTACCACTGAAGTACTTCTTGCCATTGTACATCAGTGGCATTTCCTCTGACCATCTTGATACTCAAGTTCTTTACCATCTAGAGTAACCTTGTAGATACCATGTCCAGGATCAACAAAAACCTTTGATTTCAAGACCTGTTCCGTAGAAGTAGGCTGTTACACTAGCATTTTTCTTTTGCTCGTCATTCAATCGACCGAATGATGCCCAAGACTCAGTGTTTTGGTATTTACCTGATGAATTGGTTTCACGGTGCCAACTCTGGGCTATAGTCAAGCTGAGTTGCTTGATCGTCATAGCTTGTCTGGTCTTTTTGGAGTAGTTCTGCCTTCATCACTTGAATCGTAGCTTCTGAAGCAGAAACCAAGGAGGGCATTATCAGAAACGCTAGTCATTTTTCACTTTGAAGTCAAAGATTGAATCAGCTTGCTCTGTAAAGTCAATCGTTGGAATCGTGATTGTTTTCTCAGTTTCACCATCTTGGAAAGTCAAGTCAGCTGTTGTGTCCTTGTACACTTTACCATGAACCCTGTTCCTGGTTCTGTTACAACATGGACTGTTGCTGTTCCTTTGCTACCACCAACACGCTTAATGGTTACAGTAACCGGTTGACCTTTTTGAACTTCATAAGTTGTTTCTTTTCATCTCAAACATACCTTTGCCGGCATTGTTAAGAGTGTAGATACCTTCAGTCGCAATAGGGTTTACCAGTCTTGTTAACAAGTTTGATGGTATGTTCACCTGAGCCAAATCACCTGTTTCATAAACCATCTGGCTACGTTTACGAGCTGCATTATTGGTTTGCACGTCTGCAACCTTCTGACCATCTACGTAAACTGACATTTCACCGTGGTTTGGATCCACTGTAGATACGACATATGCTTTTTGTTCCAGTTGAAACGGTAGGTTACACTTGCATCTTTTTGGTTTGTCCACATAGATGTTCCGCGAATACCTTCAGATTCGTCATACCAAGTTGTATTTTCTTTATCAGCTGTTGTATTTGAATGGTAATCCAATCCTAGAGGGTAGCCGTCTGTTTTCTCAATACTGCTTGGTGTCTTATAAACAGAGAAGTTTGTCAAAATAGGTGTCGCTTGTGCACCAGTAATGGTCACGCGAATTTTTTGTGCTTCTACTGGTTGACCTTGGATAAGGCGACGATAACCAACAGTTGATCCTTCACCGTATGGTACCCAACGACCGTTGAGTTCAACTTCAACCTTGAACCCAGAGATTCGTTGACCTTTAGCAATATCTTCTTTGAGTTCGACTACGTCAAAGCGTCTCTTTTGACCGAGATCAACAGTGAATTCACCTGTCTTAGCATCATTTGCTAGTGCCCAGCTGGTATCATCCTTACCATCTGTTAGGTGGCTTGCTTGATACAAGTGATTCTTACGAGTAGAGCTTGCAGTAACTGTTGCACCCTTAGCGAAGTCAGTCGCATACATTTGATCCAAGGTTGCTCGGAATTCTTTTCAAAGCGAGCGACATCTGCATCTGCGAATCTACCTTCTTTATTTGGTGGAATATTGAGGAGAAGTGGCGTTCCACGACCAACAGACTTGAAGTAAATATCCATCAAATCTTTGATTGATTTTGGTTGTTGATTGTCATGGTAGAACCAACCTGAACGGATAGAAACGTCTGCTTCACCAACTGAGTACATATCTCCTTCTGGATCTCCATGATTGAGATAATCATTCTTCACATCGTCGGTGATTTTAGCTTTCTTGACTTTATGCCAAACTGGATCTCCAGCGATCCCACGTTCATTACCAATCCAACGTACGCTTGTCGGTTGAGCAGAGAAGATAGCGATATCCCCTTCAGCTTTCTTGATGTACTCGAACCACTTGTCAAAGGTATAGGTTACTTTTTGAGCTCCACTACCACGCGCACCGTCCATCCATACTTCGATGAATTTACCATTATTCCCGTATTTAGGATTGCCAAGGATTTCCTTGAGTTGGTTAAGGTAGTATTCGTTGTACTCTTTTTCAGTATTCACGTGATAGTTTGGATTATTTGCATCCCATGGTGATAGGTACACACCCATATTCATGTCATACTTAGTTGCTGATTTTGAGATTTCTTCAAGAAGGTCACCCTTACCATTTTTCCATGGACTAGCAGCTACGGTATGTTTTGTATATTGAGAAGGATAGATTACAAATCCATCATGGTGTTTTTAACAACCATAATTGTTCGTTTGAATCCAGCGTCCTTCAATGTCTTAATCCACTGGTCTGTATCAAGGTTAGTCGGGTTAAAGTTTTGAGGATTTTTCTCACCGTTCCCCCACTCAGAGTTAGTATAGGTATTCATACCATAGTGGATGAAGGCAGCCAATTCTTCTTTATGGTAGTCCAATTGAGCCTTGCTTGAAGTGGACCGTAGCAGCAATTTCTGTTTCTTCATCTTTTGGATCAACCACTGAGTTACAGGAGTTGCTGGTTTTGGATCTTCAATCTTTTTCGTATTCAAAAATAACGTCATTCACCCCTTTATGCTGTATAGTTGCTTCTTGACTTGCATTGACTGCACGATAACCTGCAATTTCTTTTAGCTTGGAATCTATGAACAAAAGGAAACATCGTATCTTTGCCTTTCGTTATTGTCCACATCTGCAGTTATCAACTCTTTATTAGAGTCTTTCAAAGCGATAGTGAACCTCAAAGGAACCTTTGTTAACTTTTATAGACTACTTTAATGACACGAGTTCCTGCGGGAGCCTTGCTCACAACACTATGATCCTCATCCCAAGCGTCTTTTCAATTGTTTATTGACTGGAGAATCACCAATTGAAACAATCTCATATTTTTTTCTTTATTCTTCTTGTAGAAATCTGTTTTTCAATTTCCGATTTGTAGTTATAATTGAATTGTGCTCCAACTTCTGCCCTGTCTACAAAAAGTATCGTTTTTCTTTGACTGGGATTATCATTTTGGTCCACATGTTCGATAACCACACGGCCATAGTCAACGCCTTCAACTAGGGTAGCAAGACCGCTATTGTCAAAGGCATACTTTGTTTCCCACCAATGACAGCTGTGGTATTTCTGAGTAATTGTCCTTTGAATCAAAGTAATAGCGATTATCGTTATCGCCTTGATACCAGCCTTTCTTTGACTCCGTATTTTTCAATGATGCCTTTAGCCCAAGCTAGTTGTTCTGGAGACAAGACCAAACCTCCTCCGAAACGATCTTTTTTTCAGCAATGTTCATATTGTCAACAGTACCACGTTGGTGAATTCCGATGACTTTTGCCATCACTGTTGATAATACCGCCACCAGAAAGGCCTGATACAGAAGTCAAATCGATAGGTAACACCTACTGTTCCCTTATCATCATATTTTTCAGTACCTTTAACAACACCGTCAGCCTTATACAACTGTCCTGGAACAATCGGCTCCTTCAATTCTGGTGAGCTTGAATCTGTAGGATAACCAATGGTACTAACAGGTTCTCCAGCTTTGTATTCCCGATGCTCTGCCAGAGGAGTGAAGGTTGCGGCCTTATTTGGACTAGCGATCTGAAGTGGAACAGGTGCTACGACCAAGGCTAGGTCATTCTTGTAACCTTCACCAAACTTATCTTTATTCCAAAAATGGATATCCTTTTCCTTGAAAATAACCGTCTTTCCTGAGTTTGGCAAAGATCTTACCTTGGGACTATTTGAACCAACATTGTAGTAGAATTTAGCAGTATCACCACCACGGATAGATCCCGCATTGGTATCCGCATCCTTGACTAAGAAGTTGTGTGCTACTGTCAAGATAATATTTGGTGCAACAAAGATACCAGAGCCAGAATTGAGATAATCCTGCTTTCCACCATTTGCAAGTGGAGAGCTAAAAATGCTATAAACCATAGTCGCAGATGTAGCTGGTTGTCCTTCATAGTCAATATGTTTGAGATCCTGACCACCATTGATAATGGCTCTATTTTCTTTCTCTCCTCCAGTTGCACTTGCTTTCTTCAGCTTTTTAGAATACTCTTAGTTTCTACTTTCGGGCTATCCTTTTTCTGATACAATAGTTGAAGTATCAATTTTTTTCACTGGCGTATCAGGATAAGCACGGTCAGGAATTTCTTCTGGAAGTAAATCTCAGCCTCTTCAGTAGTTTTTAGCCTCTTCTGTTACTTTTTTTCTATAGCAGGAGCTGCTTGTTTAGCAACTTCTTCATTAACAGGACTCACTACTTCTTTAGTTTCCTTAACTAGCTTCCGCTTTTTCTTTATCAACATCGATTACTTCTTTTGCTTGACCTTCTACTTCCAGTTTTGGCTCTGTCACAACTTCGTTAGCGGCAACATTTCCAGATGCAAAAAGCCAGTCCAACTGCCACAGAGGCTACACCAACCGTTAGTTTACGAATACTAAATATACGACTTCTTTCAAAAAAATACTGTTTCATCAAATTCTCCTAATGAACAAAAGCAGTCAGCTACTGCAAGAGCCCAGTTTCTCTGGCGACAATCTTTATTTCTCAGTACCTACTTTAAAACTCTTCTTCCTCCCACTCTTATCTTCTGTTTAAATTCATTTTTAGAAATCGCTTACATTTTTTTCTGAATAAAAAAATGACTTGATTTTTACAAACGCTTTTTCGAGATTTCTCAGTATAATAAATATACTATATTATTCCAAGAAATGCAAGGGCTTCCAAAGTTTTATTAAAGTTTTACCTAACTTTTTCCTGTTAAAACCTAAATTGGCAAAGCCAATTTAGGACTGTTTGGTTCTGAAATGATAATATGCTCCGAGCATACCAGCAGTATTCTGATGGTGGGCAAATTCAAGTCGAGTCTTGTCTGCCAAACTTGGAACAAGCGAATCTTTCAAAGCCTTACGGATTTTTGGTTTCAAAATTGCTTCTGCCCCATAATGCCACCACCAAGGATGACAACTTCTGGATTGGCAACATAACAAATATTTGCGAGACCCTTACCAAGGTAATCTACCATACGGTCAATCCCTCCATGCAGAGTTTATTGCCTTCGGTAGCTTCTTTGAAAATTCTGCGACCGTTCCACTGTTCCATTTCATCTCCATGTGCGTCTGCTACATACTTAACAAGAGCTGTCGTAGACGCTAAATCCTGGAAAGCTCCATCTTGCATGTGCAGATAACCAACCTCACAGGCAGAATTACTAAAGCCATGGAAAACTTGTCCATCAATGATTAAGCAACCACCGATACCAGTCCCAATTGTCAAGCAAAGAGTAATACTTGCACCTTTTCCTGAACCAGAGACAGCTTCAGCAAGCCCTGCACAGTTGACATCATTTTCAATTTCACAAGGAATATTAAAGCTAGCTTCAATTTCCTTTTTAAATTGGGTTCCGGCATAATTTGGAATCTGTGGACCAGCATAGAAAATTTCACCCTTATCAGGATCAACCATTCCCGCTGAGGAAATGGCTACACCTGACACTTGTCCTTTTTCTAGATAGCTAGCTACGATATCTTTTGTTTTCTGTAAGATGTGTGGGCCACCCTTATGAGCCTCAGTCGCTACTTCGTTAGACTCTACAAGTTGTCCATCTTGGTCAATTAAACCGTATTTGATATTAGTTCCACCAATATCAATTGCAACGTAATTAGTCATAAAGCCTCCTATTGATTAGAGGAAACGCTCCTTAGTTTCACGAATCAATTGAGCAGCTGCTTCTACAACTGGACGATCTTCTTCGGTCACTGGTGTAAGTGGAGAACGAACTGATCCGATATTAAGTCCCTTCATTGATTTTTCAAGACTTCTTTGATAACACCGTACATGTTTCCATGTGCAGCAGTCAATTTACCAATGATAGCGTTGATTGCATATTGCAATTCACGCGCTGTTTCTAGGTCTTTATCTGCAATCAATTGGTTGAGTTTCAAGAAGAGTTCTGGCATAGCACCATAAGTACCACCGATACCAGCTTTAGCACCCATGAGACGACCACCAAGGAATTGTTCATCTGGACCATTAAAGACGATATGATCTTCGCCACCAAGACTAACAAAAGTTTGAATATCTTGAACTGGCATTGAAGAATTTTTAACACCAATCACACGTGGGTTCTTCAACATTTCTGTGTAAAGACTTGGAGTCAAAGCAACTCCTGCCAATTGAGGAATGTTATAGATAACATAGTCTGTATTTGGTGCTGCTGCACTGATGTCGTTCCAGTATTTTGCTACTGAGTACTCAGGCAAACGGAAGTAAATTGGAGGGATTGTTGCGATAGCATCTACTCCCAAACTTTCTGCATGACGAGCAAGTTCGATACTGTCTTTAGTATTGTTGCAAGCCACGTGTGCAATGATTGTCAATTTACCTTTAGCAACTGCCATGACTTCTTCCAAGATCAATTTACGGTCTTCTACACTTTGGTAGATACATTCACCTGAAGAACCGTTGACATAAAGTCCTTGAACACCTTTTATCAATAAAGTATTGCACCAAAGGCACGAGTACGTTCTGGGCTTACTTCGCCCGCATCATCATAACATGCGTAGAAAGGCAGGAATGACGCCTTCATATTTTTTTAAATCTGACATAGATTTCTCCTAAGATTTCTTATTATCTGCTCTGGGCAGATGATTTTTTACTATTTTAGTATACACCTTGTAAAAAGCGCTTTCAATACATCCAAGCCACTTAGATTTTAATTTCTATTCATATCCCGTAGCTTTTCTTGTTTGAAAGTAGTTTCATATCGTTTTCAATCTGCTTGATATTTAGCAAACAATTTTTCCATTAATCCAGCTTGGCAAAAGGCAAGTAGACCAAAAGCCAAAGAGTAGAAATGCTGAACCACCAAGCACTAGAGTAAAGCCTGATAGATAGAGAAGCATAATGATTAACAAAATAATCGCAAGCATCAAGAAGAACCAAACGAAGTTAAAACTTACCAAAAGTAAGCCCTTTTGGAGCACTTCTTTCCAAGTTAATTCATAGCGTGCAGCAATTGGATAGCTAGCCAACATAACTAGTGTTAAAAATATAAGAATTCCCAAACAAATAGCTTTAATGAGTTGAAAGGCAACACCAGTTTGACTCCAAAATAGTGATAAGTCAACCACGCTAATCAGAAAAATTCCTAGTTCCAACAAACCTAACTGGAGGCCTAATTTCAAATTTTGCTTAAAAGCTCTCATATACGTTTTTAAAAACAGGAACTCGACGACTACCCTTAACTTCGAAGATTGTCTGATAGAGACTGATTTTTGCTACTCCGATTGTCACAATAGGCAAACAAGACACAACAAAGAGTAGGTTCACCGTCACAATATCTAAAACCTTCTCGCAAAAACGCATCAGAAAGTTATCCGTATCGAATGCCGCTTTTATCAATCCAGATCCTTTATGTGCCATTGTTTGCTCCTCCTAACTGACTAATCGATTAAAATTTTAAATAAATATTTGCGAACTGTATCTTCCATACCTGCATAACCGTTAGGCTGATGAGGTTCACCTGGGAAAAAGACTGCAAAATTGTGATAACCCAATAAAAGTGGGTATTGTTCATGACAATGAACAAAGCCGATATCGCTAGCTTCGTCAAAGGCTACAGCCTCGTCTTTTACACGAGAACCGTAACTAGAATATTCATGTCCTTCAACTAACAAATGCAAGTCTGCATAGTTTTTATGATGCTCAAAGCGATCATTTTCTTCTTTGTTGAGAACATTTTCCTGTACAACTAAGAAGACCTTATCTCCATCAATATCGTATTTACCTAATTCAAAAGTATCTTTACGATGCTCATAGAGATAGTCAATAGCCTTGTCCAGATTTGGGTGAATTCCCTTGTAAAAGCTAATGTTTTTTAAATCATCAAAAATCATAGTAATTTCCTTTACCTGATTGTTACCTTCAGACATAAGATGTCTAGCCAGTAAGTTTATAAGTGTCTAACAAAAACTTCGTGAAGCAACCAACTCCTCCTCCATTTTGTAGACACTTATATTTTCCCTGTATTCTCTTAGTCTATCAATTATACTTCTGCATACTGATAAACAGATTGTACTATATTCAATTTTCGCAGAGTATTATCCTTTGACAGCTCCCATAGTAATCCCTTGAGTGAAGGATTTTTGGAAGACAAGGAAGACTGTTACGATTGGCACAGCTGCAAGAGCAGCCCCTGCCATAATTAAACCATAGTTAGTTGCCATCTCGGCCTGCATAGTCGCAACCCCGAGTGAGATAGTCAAGTTTTTGACGTGAAGTCAACATAACCAACTGCATGAAGTAGTCATTCCATGTATTGATGAAGGTGAAGATTGCAAGAGCTGCAAATCCTGGTTTCACAATAGGGAAGGCTACGCTCCAGAAAGTACGAATCTCACCACATCCATCGATTTTAGCAGATTCGAGCAATTCTGTTGGAATGTTTTCACTGAACTGTTTCATGAGGAAAACCCCAAATGGCCATCCGATCAAAGGCAAGATAACCGCCCAAAGAGTGTCATGGATTCCCATGAAGTTGACGATACGTACCAATGGTACAAGGACAACTTGTTTTTGGAAGAGCCATGGCAGCGATAAAAGATAGCGAAGAGAATGCGTTGTCCATAGAAACGTTTCTTAGCCAATACATAACCTGCTAGTGAAGAGGTTGCACAAACCAAGAACATAGTTACCAATGAAATGAAGACTGAGTTCCACATCCATTGCAAGGCTGGGTTTTGCACCATCAATTGTTGGAAGTTCTCCATTGTTGGAGCTTTTAGGGAACCATTGTGGTGGAATCATAATGGTATCTGGTTGTGATTTGAATGCACCTGTCAAAATCCAGTAGAATGGAAAGATAAACAGTACAGTCAATAAAAGCAAGAAGATGGTTGAAATAACAGTGAAGGCTGTTAAAGGTTTCTTTTGTGTAGATTGCATAGCTGTCTCCTTTCTATTAATATTCTACGTCGTTTCCAAGTACTTTAAATTGAACAAAGCTGACGATAGCGATCATAACTGCCAAGAATACACCAATAGTATTGGCATAGCCATACTCAGTCAATTGGAAAGGCTTTCTCATATAGGGTAGTACATAAGTGTACTTGTTGAGTAGTTTGGACCACCGAAGTCAAAAGCTGAATCAAAGCGAAACACTGGAATGAGTTGATTGTTGTAATGATTGCGATATAAAGAGTTGTTGGAAGGAGGCTTGGCCATTTAATCTTCCAGAAAACTTGTAACTCAGTAGCTCCGTCGACACGCGCCGCTTCTACAAGTGAGTTATCAATATTACCCATTGCAGCGATGTAAAGGATGATTGGCTGACCAACTGAGGGTTGTCAAAAGAATAATCATAATCGCCATCAAAGCCCAGTTTTTATCTCCTAACCAAGAAATGTTTTGGCTAATGATATGGCTTGACTTAAGCACGAAATTCAAAATACCTGATAGAGGATCATAAATCCATTTCCATACAACCGTTACGGCAACACTACCTGTTACAACAGGAAGGAAGAATACGAAACGATAGAAGGATCTAGCAACTGCATTTTGTTGGTAAGTTTGTGATGCCACAAATAGTGAGAAGAGTACAACGACTGGTACAGATCCGATAACTAAGATTACGGTATTAATCAAAGATTTTGTAAAGACAGGGTCTTTAAACATGCGGATGTAGTTGTCAAGTCCCACAAACTCAAAGCTAGTCATCGAGTAGTTAAAGAAACTAGTGATGAATCCCATGATCATTGGAGCTAGGACAAAGACGGTAAAGAAGATTAATACTGGTGCTAAGAAGGCATAAGAAACAATTGTTTCTCTCATGCGAATTTTATTGACTTTCACAGTCGGCACCTCACTTTCAAATAGTTTTTGTTTTTTTGATTGTTGTCTGACATTGATGTAAAATCAAAATGAAATTTTTTCCAAGAAAAGCCTATGTAAGAACTTCATTTTAATTTTGACCTGTCAGTTCCTTACATTTTTCAAACAAAACTCCCCCTTTTCGTACACAGATGTGCACAGGGAAAAGGGGGGATTTTACTTTTTATTTAGGGCTTATTATTTAGCTGCTTTTTTGATTGTTTCATTCGCTTTTTCAGTGAATGTTTTCAAAGCTGCAGCAGGTTCTTCGTCACCATTAGATACTGATTGAAGCATTGGGAACCATAGAGTTCTCATTTCAGCAAATCCGTCGATTGTGTTGTAGTATGGAGAGTAGTATTGAGTCCAACCACTGATAGTTTCCATACGTTTATCGTCGTAAAGTTTACCAAATGAAGTACGAACTGGGAAGGCACCTGTACGAACTACGTCTTTAGGACCCCACTCTTTATCATCAGCGATGAATTGGATGAATTTCTTAGCAGCAGCAACTTTCTTTTCATCTTTGTTGTTAAATACTGCAAATCCGTTTACAAGGTACTCAAGAGCTGGTTTGCCAGAATCAGATGGGAATGGAACTTCTACCACTTCAACTTTACTTGCTTCCAACAATTTAGCTTGGATACCGTTTTGAGCTGGTGCCCAAAGGATTGTGTATGATGTTTGACCGTTTGCAAAGTTTTGGATGTCTGCTCCACCGTCAAATTGTGAACCGTTGTTCAACAAACCATCTTTAATCCAGCTAGTTGCTTTTTCAAGACCTTTGACGAACTTAGGATCGTCAGTTGTGTATTTAGTAACTTCTTTGTCTGTTACAGAACCGCCGTAAAGGTTAGCGATGAAGGCACGTGTTCCTTGGTCTCCCCCTTGACCAGAACTGAACAATGAACCTGGAGTGTATCCTTTGTCTTTAAGTGCTTTCAAGACTTTTTCAAAATCATCAGTTGTCCAACCTTCTTTAACAAGGTTAGCTACACCAGCATCTTCCAACATTTTCTTGTTCATAGCCATGTAGAATGGTGCAGAACTGATTGGATACATGTATGCTTTATCACCAGCCTTACTTGCTTGAATGATGTTTTCATTGTTAACATCTTTAACAAATTCATCTGTAAAGAGGTCATTCAATTCAGCTAATTTACCATTTTTACCGTAATTAATGATACGACCTGGTGCATCGAAAAGTACATCTGGAGCAGTTCCAGCTTCAATAGCTGTCGTAATTTTTTCTGGACCAGATTTGAAGTCGATTGTTTCTAGTTTAACTTTGATATCTGGGTTTGCTTTTTCGAAAGCTTCGATGATAGATTTTTCATAAGTTCCTACACCGTCACCAGATTTTTCTTGAGTGAAGACTGGGAAAGCCCACCAAGTGATTTCAGTTTGTCCTGCATCACTTGCAGCGTCTTTTTTAGCGTCTGATTTGCCACAAGCAGCAAGAGATAGGACAGCAGCACCCGCAAGTACTGTACAAGCTAGTTTTCTAAATTTCATTAGTATTCTCCTAAATGATGATAAGCGTATCCGAAACGGATAATGAGTATTGACAACTTTGTATACGTTTACATTTTGTTTTACTAATCAACCACTCTCCTCGTGTTTTAATTGTCTTATTTGAGACCCGCAACAAATCGTTCCGTTATCTCTTTTGGTCTAGTAATAGCGCCACCAACTACAATGCCTCGCACTCCGTAACCTAGGATTTGCTTAGCCTGTTCTGGTGTGTGAATCTTACCCTCTGCGATGACGTCTACTCCTGCATCACAAAGTTTCTTAATCAATTCAAAGTCTGGACCATCCACTTTTCGGGCTATAAGATGTGTAGCCTGACAAGGTTGTTCCAACAAAGTCAATTCCTGCTTCAACTGCTGTAAGTCCCTTCTTCAAAGGTACTTGTGTCAGCCATCAAGAGTTGATTTGGGTATTTTTCTTTGATTTGACGGATGAATTCTTGAATTCCCTAAGCCATCATGGCGTTCTCTCTTGGTACAATCAGAGCAATCACCTCAATATCTAGAGCCGCTAGTTCATCAACTTCTTTCATAGTAGCAGTGATGAATGGTTCCTGTGGTGGATAATCACGTTTGATAATTCCGATAATCGGAAGATTTGTGACCTCTTTGATTTCCTTAATATCTCGAACACTATTTGCTCGGATACCGACTGCTCCACCCTGCTCAGCCGCTTTGACTAGCAAGGGCATTACACCTCCCGCTTCTGTATAAAAGCGGTTCATGAGGAAGTGCCTGACAAGAAACGATGATTCCATCTTTAATCTGCTCAATCAAAAGCTTCTTTACTGATCTGTGGCATCTACTTTCCTCCTTTTCTTTTTTTCTTATGAGCCTATTATATATCATTTTAAAAGCGCTTTCAAGAACTTGTACTAGAATAGATTGAAGTTTCAAAACAATTTTATGAAACAGAATCTCCTGAAAGTAGTTTCAGGGAGAACTGCCCTGAGTTAAATTCTCCTTTCATCCGCTTATTTCTACTAGAATCTTCGCTTTTCGCAAACAAAGAGCCTGTAACGAATGAGCGTTACAGACCCTTCTAATATAAGTCTAAACCTTTTTTATAGAGACTTTTTAGATTCAATGTTGCCATTAATCTTCTTTTTTCTTAGCCATTCCAAACAAGCCGAGGAGCATTCCAACCATTCCTACAGATACTAGAGGAGTAGAAACCTCACTTCCTGTTGCAGGGAGGGTTGATTGCTGTGGTTGAGCTGCTGGAGCTTGATATGTCTTGTCTTGCTGTGCTACTAAAGTGACAAGCGGTTTTTCTTCACCCTTATATTCTGGAGCTTCATTGACTGCTGCTTCGACTGCATTTACTCCGCCTGTGAATTCTGGAAGTTCATGCTTAAGGGTTTGAACTGCATTTGCTCCACCTGCAAATTCTGGAAGCTCATTTTTGAGCGCTTCAACTGCGTTTACTCCGCCTGTGAATTCTGGAAGCTCATGAACTGCCGCTTCTACTGCATTGACACCACCTTCGAATTCTGGGATTTCCACCGTTGGCGCTGCTTCGTCACCTACTGTTGCACTAGGTTCAGTGTACTCAGGGAGCTCTGTTACAGCCGCTTCCTCACCATTCACGCCACCTTCGAATTCTGGGACTTCTACAGTTGGTGCTGTTTCCTCACCTGCTGTTCCAATAGCTTCTGTATACTCAGGTGCCTCTGTTACAGCTGCTTCTTCGCCATTTACGCCACCTGTGGATTCCGGAACTTCTACTGTTGGTGCTGGCTCGTCGCCCACTGTTCCAATAGCTTCTGTATACTCAGGTGCCTCTGTTACAGCTGCTTCTTCGCCATTTACGCCACCTTCGAATTCCGGAACTTCTACTGTTGGTGCTGGCTCGTCGCCCACTGTTCCAATAGCTTCTGTATACTCAGGTGCCTCTGTTACAGCTGCTTCTTCGCCATTTACGCCACCTTCGAATTCTGGAACTTCATGAACTGCCGGTTCCCCTTTTGAGGTCTCCACTGGATTATATTCTGGAACTTCATGTACTGCCACTTCGTCACCATTGACGCCTCCAGTGAACTCTGGAACTTCATGAATGGCAGGTTCTTTACCATTAATTCCACCAGGGATTCCTGCATCTTCAAGGCTAACTGGTAAATTATGCATACTTTCAATTGCACCACCAGCTAATTCTGTAACTTCTTGGCCAATATCTTCTTTTTTGACAACAAATAGTAGAGTTTTTGTATCGTACTGAGTTAAGAAGGTTGCTAGGTTTCCATTCGCTAATTTAAGAACAGGAGCTTGGTTTACCAAGACTTCTGAATCAAATTCTAGTGCAACAATATTGTTACCCATATCTACTGCACTTTTTACTTTTGCTTTAGTTGGTGCAACCATATCTTTTGCTCAAGAAATCCCAGTTGAATTTCTTATAAGACAAAGTATATTCATTTTGATTGGCATCTGCATGTTCATAAAGTAAGCCAAATTCACCATTCCCAAGATCTTGCAATGAGTTATAGGCAAATTTACCACTTTGAATTGGATTATGTTTAAGCCAAGTTAATTCTCCGTTAGCTTCCACACGTGCCAAGTGTACCAAACCGTTGTAACGTCCTGGTCCACCTGCGTTACTGAGGACGATATATTCCTTACCATTTTGTACAGTATGAATAGCAGACATTTGAACGTATACGTCCTTAACATCCGCATAACGTTTTACATCTTTTTCCCAAGTTGCTCCACCGTCCTTACTTGTTGCAACCTGCAAATCTCCTGTTAATCCACGCATGAAGAGTTTGAGGTCTCCGTTGTTCAACTGAACAACAGTTGACTCAGTATTTTGAGCACCTGGATTATTCATTGTTGAAGAGTGAATTGTTTGGTTACCTACTGGACGGTTATCATTGACTGCTTCACCTGCTTGCCAAGTTTCACCATGGTCATCTGAGTAAATAACACGTGAAGACTGAGAACCACTCAAGTAAGATACGTTATTTGTAGTATAGACTGGGATAACGAGACGACCTTTGTGAGGTCCTGAGTGCAAGGCAATCCCTGTACCAGGTCCAGTACCTAAGAAGTGCATCCAGTCCTTGCGAATACCGTATGTAATATCTTTAGGTGCAGACCATGTTTTCCCATCATCATCACTATAAGACATCCAGAGATAGTTGGTATTTGAAACTCTAAAGATATTCTTGTCACTGTATTCGAAATAGACATTACCAATCAGTTCTTCACCCTTGTATAGATCACCCTTATCGCTATAAGCTGGTTTTTTAGGATCAACTACAACACGGTATTCTGTTTTTCTATTTTCAGGGTCAAAAACTTCACCATTTTCACGGATAGTATAACGTCCCGCATCACCTTGTTTGTACAAGACTTGATAAACCTTATCTCCAATTTGCTCATAGGCTTGTGGAGCTTTCCCAGGAAGAGAGAACACTGCTTTCCCTTCAAGGAACATATCATAAATTGAGAAAATTCTCTTGGTTTTCGGATCTTGGACTAAAGCCATGTCAATATTAACCGGAGATGGCCATTCTGGATTTTTAGCTTTTTCATTGTCACGAGGATTAGAGATGGTAATTCTATCTCCCATGTCTTCCCATTGTCATCACTACGACGAACAACCATACCAATATCACCCCAGTCAGAGTGATGCAAGCGTCTTTCATCCGTTCCGGCAATCAAGGTACCTTTTATCTGTCTTTAGAAGTGCAGGTATACGGTAACTTGCAATACCATCTTTATTTGGCTTGCGGTTCACACCACCTTCAAAAACGTCCAGTTTATCCGTAACTTTTGCTCCTTCAGGAAGTTTCTTCTCCAACTCTCCTCTTTCAAAAAGTTGGCTACGTTTTTTAACTTCTTCTGGAGAAAGGGCACGATCATAAACAGTTAGATTACGGACTTTAAGATTAGCGCCCAGAAGTTTTTCCTGTACGTTTTGTTGTACCAATTTGTACGTGGTTGACATCTGGCATGTCTTGGATGAAGCGACCAGACTGAGGACTTGTGCGCGACAAGACACCATTTACATAGACGCGAACCTGACCATTTGGTTGGTCAGCATTTGGTCTTTCAACTGTAAAGGTTACAGAGTTCCACTCACCTGGCTTAATTTTCAAAGGAGCAGTTTTATAATCACCATAGAATTGGTTTCCATTTGCATCACGACCTTCAACGATAGCTGTGTTATCAAGGATGGCCATGGTGAAGTACTCATTTACTTTGGTATCACTAGAAACTGAGAAGAGGTTGTAAAAACGTGGAGCAGATGCATCTGGCTTAAACTCCATATGAACGGTAGCATTCTGAAGTTTTTTCAGTTTATCAAGTTCATCATTCAAATCAACTCGTTGACCATTTGTTGAGTTGGTCTCTACATCTTCTTTTTCAACAACAGCATTAGCATTTTCTAATTCTCTTGCGTAGAAGTCACGTGGGACGCTACCAACTTCCTCATTCTCAGTTTCAGCTGCTGGAGTCTCTGCTGGAGTTTCAGTTTCTGTCGGTTTTTCAGAACCTGGGTTTGCTTTCAGCTCTTCACGGTTTACTTCAGTTCCTTTATCCGTCGCTTTTTGCCAACTTATCAGCAAGTTCCTTATCAAGGTTAGCTAGATTTTCCTGATTCTACTTCTTTTGGCAATTCTGGCAAAGCTTGTCCAGCTGTTTCACCACTGGTTGCTGGAGCTTCTTGAGCTAAAACTGGTGAAGCACCAAAAACAACTGCCCCAATGACTACTGATGCAGCTCCTACTGTAAATTTTCTAATCCCAAAACGTTGTTTCCGTTCAAAAATCTCTCTGTGTCATATATTTCCTTCCATTTTCCACAAAAATAAAGCGCTTTCTTTTTTGCTTAAAAATTTTTGCCCCTAGGGCTTTGAGCAAGAAAGAAACTGTATTGTTGATGGGTTTTTCCCATTCTTTTCATCTGAATTTCTGTTGCATTTTTCTACTTTATATCTTAAAGCAAGCAACAATTTTACTCCTTTTCAAATTGATACTACACTTATTATATAATAAATATTCCAAGTTTTAGCCTTAGTAATCTATAATAGAATTTACTTTCAGATATATTTCTATGTTTCAAACTTTTTGAAACTACTTTCTTTACTCCTCAACAAAGAAAGCCCTGTTTTAGCAGGGCTCTTTTTCATTTTTTTAATGACCTACATAAGTAAAGGGAATCTCACCACACAACCAGTTGTAAACCTGGTCATTGACATGGACATTCATAGCTTCGTGGGCATATTCTGGCATGAGACGATAGCTCTTTTCACAAGTCAAACGATTGTAAATGGCAAACTGGGTAATTGGATAGCAGACATCGTCATCAAGCCCCGTAATCATTCTCACCTCGCCTTTTATTCGATGGGCAAGGTTTTTCACATCAATATAACCAAGCGTCTCCATGATCTGTTCTTCTGTTTCATGGAATGGATCATGAAACTTAAAATAACGGAAGAGTTCATCATAGGCTTCACTGGTATTCCCAATTTCTAATACTCGTCTAAAGTCTGACAAGAATGGATAGATTGCAACTGTTCGCTTGATACGTGGATTGAGCCCTGCAGCCACTAAAGCCAGCGCTCCTCCTTGCGAAGCTCCATAACTAGCCAACTGCTCTTCATCTACTTGCGGGAGACTAGCTACAATCTCAATCAATTGATAAATATCAAGATAAACATCCTTATAGAAGAGTTGCTCTTTTCCTTCTACTGCACCACGTATGATTTGCCCCTTAACTGTATTTCCGAGAGGCGAACGCAAGCCATCTTGTGAGTAACCAGATTGCCCACGAACATCCATCGATACAACCCCATAACCAGCGACGGTAAAGGCTAGTATATCTGTCCAATCCCAACAACGTCCCATATAGCCATGGAAGTGGAAAAATAACTGGTACTTTCTTATCTGATTTTTGGTAAGACCACACGCGCATAGACAAGGCCATCACGTGTACCTTTAAAGGTTAACTCATAGCACTTAACATTTGGAATATGAAAATCACGTTCCTCTAGTTGGTAATCTGGCAAGACCAAAACCTTGTCAATCTCACCATCCCAAAAAGCATCAAAATCCTGTGGAACTTCATCTCTTCCTTTATATGTTTTCATTTTCTTCTACTAATGCTGGATTTCTCATAAAAACCCTCCTTTACTTTTGTAACCGTTATTATAACTGTAGCACATATGGGGAAAGCAATGCAAGAAAGAAAGGGAAACGGAAAGTGGATTTAATGTCTGACCCCTGCAAGAATCCCTCTGAAAGTAGTTTTAAAAAAATAAAAAAGAGCGATTTCGCTCTTTTCTTAGTATTTAGGAGAAGGTTGAATTTCCTTTTGAAATGTCTTTTGGTAATTTACTTCAATTGTCATGAGAGAGTCCTCGTTTCTTTTTGATGACTCTAGTATAGATACTCACCCTAAAAGCAAACTTAACATTATCTTAGAAAAAGCTTAATCCAGATATTCTTTCTTTTCCAGATGCAAGGCAATCATGTGCCATTCTGGATCCTCTTGCCAGTTAGGAAGGGAGCTGATATAGCTAGCTACCTTTCTGGCTTCCTCAAGGATTGGGAAGTCTTCGATGATATCAGCTACATGAAACTCTGGTAGACCCGACTGTTTGGTCCCAAAGATTTCTCCAGAGCCTCGCATTTTCAAATCTTCCTCCGCAAGGACAAAACCGTTGGTCGTTTCTGTCATGATACGCATGCGGTCTTTCCCAGAGTCAGTTTTTGGGTTGGCCACTAGAACTGCATAGGACTGCTTGTCTCCACGACCGACACGTCCTCTAAGCTGGTGAAGTTGACTAAGCCCGAAACGATCAGCATCCATGATAATCATGACTGTCGCATTTGGAACATTGACCCCAACTTCGATAACCGTTGTAGAAACCAAGATATCTGTCTTTCTCTTTGAATTCCTGCATAATCTGGTCTTTCTCGTCGCTCTTCATCTTTCCGTGTAAGAGAGCAACTTTTGCTTTTCCTGCAAAATGAGTCGTCAACTCTTCTGAGAGTGCAATGGCATTTTTAAGATCCAGGGCTTCAGATTCTTCGATCAAGGGCGAAATAACATAGGCTTGAGAACCTTTTTGAATCTCACCTTCCAACCAAGTCAAAACCTGGGGTAATTGCTCATGCTTGATCCAACGTGTCACGATTGGCTTACGTCCAGCTGGCATCTGGTCAATAATGGAAACATCCATATCTCCAAAGGCTGTGATGGCTAAGGTTCGTGGAATCGGAGTTGCCGTCATCATGAGGACATCTGGATTTTCACCTTTTTCCCGTAAAATACGCCTTTGCCCTACACCAAAGCGGTGTTGCTCATCGATGATGATCAATCCAAGTCGATCGTAGTCCACCCCATCCTGTATAAGAGCATGGGTACCAATAATTACATCAACTTGACCCTTAGCAATGCTTTCCAAGACCGTGCGTTTTTCTGCAGCTTTTAATGAACCTGTTAGGAGAGCTAGTTTCAAATCAGGAAAGAGACTCTCTAGACTTTCAAAATGTTGCTCTGCAAGAATCTCTGTTGGAACCATGAGGGCGGCCTGGTAACCAGCCGTTACAGCAGCATACATGGCAAGACCTGCAACCACTGTCTTCCTGCTTCCTACATCCCCTTGTAAGAGTCGATTCATGTGGTGGTCCGACTTCATATCTGTTAGATTTCTTGCAGGCTTTTTTTCTTGGGCTTGGGTCAGAGCAAAGGGTAACTTTTTCTTTTACTGCAGTTAATTTTTTTCTGAGACCAGTTCAAGACCAGACCACTTCCATCAACCTTATTTTCAGACTTGAGGGTCTGTAATTGCATTTGGAAATAAAAGAGCTCCTCAAACTTGATTCGACGAAGTGCCTGTTTGTATTCTGCCAAATCCTTAGGGAAGTGCATGGCACGCACAGCCTGACTGCGAGGCATGAGTTTGTATTTGTCCAGCAAGGACTGAGGGAGATTTTCCTCTATCAAGAGATCCAGTCCTTGATCAAAGGCGGTCTTGATGACCTTAACAAGGCCTGCTTGACTGATCCCTTGTGCGAGACGATAGACAGGTTGGAGGTCATCCTCTACTTGGGCTAAAACCTTCATTCCTGTGAGACTAGACTTGGCACGATCCCACTTGCCAAAGACAGCTAGAGTCGCTCCTAGCTCAATCTTGTCTGCCAGGTAGGGTTGGTTAAAGAAGTTCACCGCAAACACAACCTCACCCTGCTTGAGGCTAAAGCGTAGGCGATTGCGCTTAAAACCATAATACTGAACACTAGCTGGCGTCACCACCTGACCAGATAGGACTGCCTTCTCACCGTCTTCTAGCTCTAGCACCTCCTTGGTCTTAAAATCTTCATAACGGAAAGGAAAGTAGAGCAAGAGGTCTTGCAGGTTTTCAATTCCTAGTTTGGTATATTTCTCTGCAGATTTTGGTCCCACGCCAGGCAAGACATGCAAGGGTTGATGTAAATTCATGCTCCTCTCCTTTCCTTCTGTTTCTTAATAATATTCTCTTGGAACTCGATCACTGAGGAGACAAACTACCTCATAATTAATCGTTCCTCGGTAGACTGCTACATCTGTTGCAGTAATCTCCTTGTCACCGTTTGAGCCAATCAAAGTTACCTTGGTCCCCAATGGATACAGCTTAGGCAAACGAACCGTGATTTGGTCCATGGATACACGCCCTACAATGGGACACAATTGGCCATCCACCAGAACTGAGAAATTCTGCATGTCTCGTGTCCAACCATCTGCATAACTCGATTGGCAAAGTAGCAATGACTTGTTCACTGTCTGCCTGATAGGTCGCTCCATAGCCCATACAAGCCCCAGCTGGGACTGTTTTTAACATGAACAATAGCAGTTTCTAAGGTCAAGGGCTGGTTTTTAGTTCATAAGGCAACTCCAAAACTTGTCCGCTTGGATTGAGACCATACATAGAATCTCCCATACGAACTGCATTAAAAATCGTTTCCGCATGCCATAGAGTAGTCGCAGAGTTACTCGCATGAACCAATTCTGGTACTTCTTGCAAGCCTGCGATTATTTCCTTGAAACATTCTAATTGTTGCTTAAAGTAGCTATCCGACTCTTCATCAGCAGTTGCAAAGTGGGTAAAGATTCCCTCAACATTGGCTCCATGTTCCTTGAGTAAAGTTTGAGCTTGTGCTGCCTCGCTTGCACTTCTAAAACCAATTCGCCCCATACCTGAGTCAATCTTAAGGTGAACGGTTAAACCTGATAAGTCTGGCTCTGTAGCTATGAATTTCTGGATCCATTCCAATCCTGCCACTGTTAAGGTAATGGCATACTCCTTAGCCAATGAAAGAGATTCAACTTCAGATACTCCCAAAATGAGAATCTTCTTAGAAATTCCTGCCTGACGGAGTTCGATGGCCTCATCAATATTTGACACACAAAAGCCATCTACATCATCCTGGATAGCTGTCGCAACAGCTATCGCTCCATGTCCATAGGCATTGGCTTTTCACAACCGCCCATTTGAGGGTATCTTTAGGAATGTGTTCTCCCATTTGTTGGATATTGTAGCGAATAGCACTTAGGTCAATGAGTGCCTTGGTTGGTCTATGTGGACTAGTTTTCATGATTTTCCTCCAAAAATAACACTAGCTGTCACAAACTGTTCTGTATGGCTAATCGATAACCAAACATTTTCCTGAAAAATGGGGATTTGCTGAAGTAGGGAGCTCCTCTTTCATTGTTCAAGATTTCCAAGTCTTGAAAGCCCAACTTCCCAATTCCCGTTCCCATAGCCTTTGAGAAAGCCTCTTTAGCTGACCAACGACCAGCCAAATACTGACCTGTCTGCGACCTTTTGAGACTAGAAAAGCGCTCCATTTCCTTGTCTGTCAAGACACGTCGAGCAAAACCTTCTCTTTTTTTCAACTGCATTTTTGTATGGAAGCTAATTCTTCGATATCAATTCCGTGTCCAACTATCATTTTTCATCAAAAGGAGTTGAGATACCCCCAACTCCATCCTTTTCACTTATTTTGTTAAGGTAGTATAGATTTCTTCTACCAGGGCTACTGTGTTTTCCCATCCTAGGCAGGGGTCTGTAATCGAACAACCAAAAAGTTCTGGTTGATTTTGTCGACCATCTGCCAAGTAAGACTCAATCATGAAGCCTCGAACTGTCTTCTTGATTTTTTCATTCCAGTCACGATTGAGCAAAGATTGGCGAACAATTCGAACTTGCTCCATATATTGTTTCCCTGAATTATCATGGTTGGTATCAATCATGATAAAAGGATTTTCAAGACCCATAGACTCGTAACGTCCAATAGCATCTAAAAGAGTTTCATAGTAGAAGTTTGGCTCATTCTTCCCATATTCATTCATAGCTCCACGTAAGATTACGTGAGCCAAGGGATTTCCTGAAGTTTCAACTTCTTGGCCATGGAAGAGAAAGGTTTGTTTGTTTTGTGCTGCATAAATAGCATTAAACATAACAGACAGATTCCCAGAGGTTGGATTCTTCATTCCCACTGGTGCATCAATCCCTGAAGCAACAAAACGGTGCTCCTGGTCTTCGACTGAACGTGCACCTACTGCATGATAACTCACCAAGTCATCGACTAATACGAGATTGGCCGGATACAGCATTTCATCCGCTGTAGTCAATCCGGTTTCTGTAATCACTCGATAATGAAGTTGACGAACAGCCTGCAAACCATTGATTAAAGCTTGGAGCTTTTAGAAGTATCTGGCTGATGAACTAAACCCTTGTAGCCATCTCCATTGGTACGTGGCTTTGCAGTATATACTGCATAACCATGAAAAATCTTATCCGCCACTTTTTCTGCAAGTCTGCTAAACGACGAGCATATTCAAGCACTGCTTCCTCATTATCAGACGAACACGGCCCAATGACCAGAAGGATACGATCATCCTTTCCTGAAAGGATGTCTGCTAGTTCCTGGTCACGGCTTTCCTTATGTTGCAAGGCTTCTACTGATAGTTTTGTTTCCGCCTTGATTGCTTCAATATCGATTTCTTGACCTTTCTCGATAAAATGCCATATTAGTCTCCCTAGTCTTTGGTAGATTTCGCGAACAAGAGCTTCGGTATTTTTCCCATCCTAGACATGGATCGGTGATAGATTTTCCAAAGACTTCTGGTTCATTTTGACGACCGTCTTCTAGATAAGACTCAATCATGAAACCACGGACATATTTTTTAATCTTTTCATTCCAGTCGCGGTTAATCAGAGTCTGACGAACGATACGAATCTGATCCATATACTGTTTACCTGAGTTATCATGGTTGGTATCAATGATGATAAATGGATTTTTCAAGTCCCATCTTTTTCATACTGGGCAATAGTATCCATCAAATTATCGTAGTAGTAGTTAGGAATGTTTTTCCCGTACTCGTTAAGAGCTCCACGAAGGATAGCATGCGATAAAGGATTTCCAGTAGTTTCGACTTCTTTCCCTAGGAAAAGGAAACTTTGTTTATTTTGCGCTGCATAAATACCGTTGAACATCACATTGAGATTTCCTGATGTTGGATTTTTAAATCCTGTTGGGAAATCTGCTCCACTGGCTACAAAACGGTGTTGTTGGTCTTCAACTGAACGGGCTCCAACTGCCATGTAAGAAATCAAGTCATCAACCAATGGAAGGTTTTCTGGGTACAACATCTCATCAGCTGTTGTCATTCCTGTTTCAGAAATAACACGGTAGTGCAAATGACGAACTGCCTTGATTCCATTGATGAGGCTAGGTGCTTCTTTGGCATTTGGTTGGTGAATCAAGCCCTTATATCCGTCACCGTTAGTACGTGGTTTAGCAGTGTAGACACGCATGACCATAAAGACACGATCTTTGACTTCTTCTTGCAGTTTTGACAAACGCTTAGCATATTCGAGAACTGCTTCTTCATTGTCAGATGAACAAGGACCAATCACCAACAAAATACGTTGGTCTTCCCCACGAATAATCGCTTCAAGCTCTTGATCGCGTTGCTGTTTATTGGCCAGCGCTTGTCCTTCTAATTTTGACAAACTACGAACTTCTTCAATATTAATTTTAGGGCTTTTTGCTGTAAATACCATCATTCATCTCCTTATAAAGCAAACGGACGCCAAGCGAAAATTCACTTTTCACTAGGCATCCGCCTGAAAATTAGTCATTCTTAACGTCGTTTACCGTGACAGTTTTTAAATTTCTTACCAGATCCACATGGGCATAAGTCATTACGTTTTACTTGACTGAGGTCCAAATCAGCTGGAAGATTTGTCTGTTGGGCAGCAATATTTCGAGTTGCTGTCGTACTAATATGATGTTCGGTTTGTGGTCGTTCTTGTTCATGAATTTGTGCTTTCATCATCAAGCGAGTCACATCAAACTCAATCGAACCAATCATATCATTAAACATACGGAAGCCTTCCGCTTGATATTCTACGACAGGGTTGTTTTGGGCATAACCACGAAGACCAACAGCATTTCTCAACTGATCAAGGGCATCGATATGGTCAGTCCACTTGTTATCTACAACACGTAGAATCAAGACTTTCTGGAATTCTTTCACTGCTTCTTCGTCACGAAGTTTAGCAACTTGGCTATCGTAGACTTTCAATGCACGTTGGTATAATTCATCCTTGATAGCTTGGTCTGATAAACCTTCTAGGTCTGAAAGTGAAATTGAATCTTCTGAAGCAAATTGTACTTCGCAAAGTTCAAGATTGCTTCGAGTTTTTCATCTTGTTTAGAACGAGCATGGCCATCTACAATACGTCCAATCGTACGACGAATCATAGCATGAATCTCAGGAGCCAAGTCACGATCTGCAGTGATGACATCATAACGTTGCGCGTAGATAATCTCACGTTGTTCACGCATGACATCGTCATATTGAAGGACTTGTTTACGAGTATCGTAGTTGTTTCCTTCAACACGTTTTTGCGCTGCTTCGACCTGACGTGTCAACATACGAGATTCGATGGCTTCGTCAGACATATTAAGACGTTCAAAGACACCTTTCAAACGTTCTGAACCAAAAACGTTTCATCAAATCATCTTCAAGCGACAAGTAGAATTGTGACTCACCTGGGTCACCTTGACGACCTGAACGTCCACGAAGCTGATTATCGATACGACGGCTCTCATGACGCTCTGTACCGATAACACAAAGTCCACCAAGCTCACGAACACCTTCACCAAGCTTAATATCGGTACCACGACCGGCCATGTTGGTTGCGATAGTGATAGCACCACGTTGACCAGCATTCATGATGATTTGCGCTTCTCTGTAGTGGTTCTTAGCATTCAATACTTCGTGAGGTACGCCTGCTTCAACCAATTTTTTTAGAAAGAAAAATCACTGGTTTCAACGGCAACAGTACCTACCAAGACAGGCTGACCTTTTTGGTAACGCGCCTTAACATCTTCAACGACAGCCTTGAATTTTTGCATCGAGACTAGCGTAAAGAAGGTCTGAATGGTCGATACGTTGGATCGGACGGTTAGTAGGAATTGGAATAACACGGATGTTGTAGATTTCGCGGAATTCTTCTTCTTCTGTTTTACCAGTACCAGTCATACCTGCCAATTTTTTTATACATACGGAAAAGGTTTTTGGTAGGTAATCGATGCTGATGTCTTGGTTTCATCTTGGATTGGCACACCTTCTTTAGCTTCAATCGCTTGGTGCAAACCATCAGAGTAACGACGACCTTCCATGGTACGACCTGTAAATTGGTCGACAATCAAGATTTCTTGTTCTTCGCTGACCACATAGTCAATATCAAGAATCATGATGTAGTTGGCACGAAGGGCGTTGTCGATAAAGTGAGTCAAAGCCACATTTTCGATATCATAAAGGTTTTCTAGTTTGAAGTAGCTTTCAGCCTTGTCAATACCTGAGTCAGACAAACCGATTGTCTTAGACTGAATATCAATGATGTAGTCATCTTTATCCAAAGACTTCACAAAATGGTCAGCCATGTGGTAGAGTTGACTTGTTTCAACTGCATTAGCTCCTGAAACGATCAATGGTGTACGAGCTTCGTCGATCAAGATAGAGTCAACCTCATCGACCAAGGCATAGTTAAGTGGGCGTTGAACCATGTTCTCCGCACGAACCACCATGTTATCACGAAGATAGTCGAAACCAATTTCTGAGTTTGTTGAATACGTAATGTCACAGAGATAAGCTTCTTTTTTCTCCATTGGAGATTTTGCAGCTAGGTTAATCCCAACTGACAAACCAAGCCATGAGTACAACTCACCCATCTCAGTCGCGTCACGTTCTGTAAGGTATTCGTTGACGGTAACTACGTGTACACCTTTACCTGAAAGAGCATTTAGGTAAACAGGCATTGTCGCTGTCAAGGTTTTCCCTTCCCCTGTACGCATTTCTGGAACGTCACCGTGGTGAAGAACGATACCACCCATAACCTGAACCTTGTATGGGAAGAGTCCAAGAACACGCTTAGCTCCCTCACGTACAACCGCAAAGGCTTCGTACAAGAGTTGATCAAGCGTTTCACCATTTTGATAACGTTGCTTAAATTCTTCTGTCTTAGCTTGCAACTGCTCGTCTGTCAAAGCAGCCATTTCATCTGCGTATTTGAGGACTTTATCAGCCATCTTTTCTAAGCGGCGGAGTTCCCCTTTATCATTTTCGATGATTGTTTTTAATAAATTTGCCATTTTTTTCCTTACTTTAAATTCTGAATATTTTAGAATGTTCTTTTTATTGTAGCATATTTGCCCAGCTTTTTTTCAAGAAAGAATCCGTGTTTATATAAGCTAAAAAAAGCTCATTGAGAGCCTTTTTGTAAATGTTCAAACTATTGCTAATCATTGATTTTTCTTTTAGAAATTTCAAGCCTATTCTTTAGTTGTAGAAGTGCTAAAATCAACCTTTGAGCTGTCTTGGCTTCTTCGCTTTTCTTTAAAGGTTTCTGCCTCTTTAAAGTTCATCATGTTAGCGAAAAGAACTGCTGGGAAGCTTCTTAATTTTTGATTGTATTCTGTTGCCACTTTGTTGTAATCCTTGCGAGCTACAAAGATACGGTTTTCACTTCCAGCCAACTCCGTCATGAGTTGTTCAACGTTTTGATTGCTCTTCAATTCTGGATAGTTTTCTGTTAGCGAAATCAAACGTGAGATAGCCGAGCTCAACTCTCCTTGAGCTTCTTGGTTCTCTTTTGAAGTCACTGATCCGGTGCCAATTTTTGCTCGTGCTTCTGCGATTTGGGTAAAGACTTCTGTCTCATGGTTCATCTGTCCCTTTACAGACTCTACCAAATTTCCTATCAAGTCTGAACGACGTTGAAGGGCTGTCGCTACATCTGCCTGTGCTTGTTCGACCTTGGTTTGTTCTGAGACAAGATCGTTATAAGTGCCTACTACTGAGCAACCGCCAAGTAAGATAATAGCCAGCAAAATGCCCAACACATAAATAATTCCTTTATTTTTCATATCTAAACCTACTTATTTCCTTAATTTATACACGAACATTACCAATCATCGGATGAGCCTCCGCCATCGAAGCCTCCGCCGTCCCAGCTACTAGAGGAGTCTGATCCTGAGTCGGACCAAGATGAACCTGAGTCGGAAGAGTCACTAAACCACCATCCTCCATCAGAGGAATCTCCTCCTCGGCCACCTCCGCCGCCTCTAATAATGGCTATAAATACGATAATGAAATAAATGATTATCCCGACTCCGAACACATTGTCCATAGGGGCACTGTTCTTACGACGACTGGACGAGCTACTATTGCGACTCGATTTTTTCCCACTGATGCTATCAGAATAACGTTTGATTTCAGAGGATTCATCAGATGGAAATGTTCCACTTCCTCTATAAAACTGATTGTCCAAGCCTTTGGCAATCGCTAGAATTCCCTTACTATAGTCCCCATTTTTAAAATCTGTACGGCTGGCTGCCAAGATCTGCTTGGTTTGATAATCTGTTATCCTAATGGCGGTGTTATTACTGGTTTCAATTCTTGATTTACGGTCTTGGACAGCTACTACAATGAGGCTTCCAAAATCATCGCCTGAATAGCCAATCTTCCAAGCCCTAGCGGTTTCATTTGCTACCGTTTCAATGCTTTCTCCTTCCAGATTGTCTACGATATAGACACCTATTTGAAGCTTTTCTGCCTTTGACTATTGGCTTCATTCAAATCACGAATCTGAGTAACTACTTCCTCTGTCAAATAATGATTTGGGTCATAAATACCGTAGTCTGGTTTTTCAGGTGCAGTGAATGCTGATAGGAAGAAAAATGCCATCAGCAATCCAAGTAGACGCACTAAGAATGGATTCTTTAACAATCTATCTTTTTTCATAATAACCTCCTTATGCAAGGAAAATTGTTTAGAGCATTATAGCATTTTGAATCTTACAAAGAAAGTACGTTTCCATTACAAAAACCGTGACAAGGACCAGGAAAATGATATTAATTTGATGACAAATGTAGCTCTACAATCTTGAACTTATCGATAAAAAAAGAAGACTAAATGCCCTCTTTTTTATCATCTTATTTCCGTTTTCTTGCAATCAGATGGATTGGTGTTCCTTCAAAGACAAAGGCCTTGCGGATTTGATTTTCCAAGAAACGCAAGTAAGAGAAGTGCATAAGTTCTTCTTCATTCACAAAGATAACAAAGGTCGGTGGTTTGGTTGCAACTTGAGTCGCATAGAAGATTTTGAGGCGTTTCCCTTTGTCTGTCGGTGTCGGGTTGATGGCAATAGCATCCATAATCACATCATTCAAAACTGCTGATGGGATACGGGTATTTTGACTCTCGCTGATTTGTTTGATCATTTCAGGCAACTTGTGAAGACGTTGCTTGGTCAAAGCCGAAACAAAGATAATCGGTGCATAAGGCAGATATTGGAACTGCTCACGGATATCCTCTTCCCAGTTTTTCATAGTATGATTATCTTTTTCAAGTGTATCCCACTTGTTAACTACGATGATCATCCCTTTACCAGCTTCGTGGGCAAATCCTGCGATACGCTTATCGTACTCACGGATGCCTTCTTCGGCATTGAGCACCATCAAAACTACATCTGAACGGTCAATAGCACGCATGGCACGCATAACTGAGTATTTCTCTGTATTTTCATAGACTTTACCAGACTTACGCATACCAGCTGTATCAATCATGGTAAATTCTTGGCCGTCAGCATCTGTAAAATGCGTATCAATGGCATCACGAGTTGTACCAGCAACGGGACTGGCAATGACGCGATCTTCTCCCAAAATGGCATTGATCAAGCTAGATTTTCCGACATTTGGGCGACCAATCAAGCTGAATTTAATGACATCTGGATTTTCATCTTCGACTTCGTGTGGGAGATTTTCGACGATAGCGTCCAATACATCCCCTGTACCAATCCCGTGTACAGATGAAATTGGCAGTGGTTCACCCAAGCCTAGTGCATAAAAATCATAGATATCATTTCGCATCTCTGGATTGTCCACCTTGTTGACTGCAAGGATGACCGGTTTATGAGTCTTATAGAGTTTACGAGCTACGTATTCGTCTGCATCTGTGATTCCTTCTTTTCCAGAAACGACAAAGACGATGACGTCTGCCTCTTCCATGGCAATCTCTGCCTGGTGCTTGATTTGTTCCATAAATGGAGCATCAACATCGTCAATCCCTCCAGTATCAATCATACTAAAAGAACGGTTGAGCCACTCACCAGTAGCATAGATACGGTCTCGTGTTACTCCTTCGACATCTTCTACGATTGAGATGCGTTCCCCTGCAATACGGTTAAACAGGGTTGATTTCCCAACATTGGGACGTCCTACAATGGCAACAGTTGGTAAGGCCATGTTTTCTCACTTTCTACAATAAGTTCTTTTGTTCAAGATTTTCTCTAGTCGAGCTTGGTTCAGGCTGACCGAATTGCTCCGCAAGACGCTGACTCCAAGTGGTAGTCGCACGCGCTCCTGCGTATTCAGTCTGCACACGGTCATAAGCTTCAATAGCCTCAGCTGTTTGTTCTTGGTATTCTTCCTCAAAAACAACTTGCTCGAGTGGCAATCTTGGTTTCACGTCATGTTTTTGGTTAGGTACACCCAGTGCAATCCCAAAAACAGGATAAGTATAGTCAGGAAGCTTGAACAATTCTGCTAACTCAGCAGATTTGTAACGCACCAATCCAATAATTACCCCACCGTAACCTAGACTCTCTGCAGCCAGCAAGGTATTTTGCCCAGCAAGTGCAGCATCCACAGATGTAATCAAGAGACCTTCCACACCTTGTGGTTGGAAAGTATCTGTATGGAGACGAGCTCCTTTTTCTGCACGGTTTAAATCACCAACAAAGAGCAAGAATGCTGCTGATTGACGAATAGCTTCCTGAGGAACTAGTTCATACAGAGCATCTTTCTTCTCTTGACTTCTTACTAAAATCACTGAATAAGATTGGAAATTTTTCCAAGTTGAAGCCATTTGGGCAGCCTTTAAAATCTCATTCAAGTCCTCTTGAGGAATCTCTTGCTCCTTAAATCTGCGCACTGATGAGTGGCTTTGCATTAATTTAATCGTTTCTGTCATCGACGATTTTCTCCTTCTAATCTTGTTTCCTCTGCTAAATAACGGATACGCTCCATGACACGTCTAGCTTCCCAAGTTTCATCATTTCCGTTCTTGCCTTTTGCAAAATGTTTTTCCAAATCTTCAAAATTGAAGTTGGAAGTGAAAAAGGTCGGTAAATCTTCCTGCATACGATACTGAAGAATCACTTGCAAGATTTCATCACGGACCCACGGTGTTGATTGTTCAGCACCAATATCATCCAAAATCAAAACTTCAGCTTGCTTAATCTCATCCACCAAAGTCTTAACATTTCCATCACCAATAGCATTTTTGACATCAATAACAAAGCTCGGATAATGGAGAAGAGTTGATGAAACACCACGTTTTTCTGACAAGTCATGTGCTAGGGCAGCGACCATAAAGCTCTTTCCTACACCAAAGTCTCCATAAAGATAAAGACCTTTTCGTATGCTAGGAAAATCTTCAACAAAACCTAATAGTTTTTCAAAGACTGGTAGACGTCCTAAATCATCCAAATCAACTTGGGCTAAACTAGCTTTTTTAAGACTAGCTGGTAGATTGATCAGTCTTAGGCGGTTTTTAATAGCAGCTTCTTTTTCTGCAGCGATTAGTTCTGGAGTCTCTTCATAAGCGACATCTGCATATCCATGATTCATGACAAGAATCGGCTTATAACCTCGCGCCACATAGTCTGTATCTCCGCGAAGGAACTTATCACGCTCGGTGATATATTGGTTGAACTTAGAGATACTACGATTCAATTCCTCTTGACTGAGGGATTTCTTCTGGATAAAAGTCGCAACGTCAGGATCTTTCACGATTTGCTGGACTAAATCCTGATACTGAAAACGGCTCGGCTGACCTTTTAGCACGTCTCCTACACTTTCCATCTAGTCTCCTCCTTTTTCTAATCGGGCTAACATTTCTTTTTTCTTACGCTCTAATTCCAAACGAGTTTCTTCGCTTGTCTCATTCCTATATTCTGGATTGCTCCATTTAGGGACATTGTTTTTCACTGGAGCTGTCTTAGCTGATTTCTGCGCCTGCCCTTTTTGATTTTTCTCTCGAATCCTAAGTACTGCCTCTTCAGCAGAACGAATCTTGTTATAAGAGTAATCATTGGCCACTTTCATGGCATATTTTTCATTGAGATTGGCCGAATCAACCTTGTTGAAGGTCAATAGTATAACGACATTGATAACTTCATCAAGCAAGCCTAGGTCTGCCATCTGTTTTAGCAAATCGCGTTCGGCTTGGATAATTCCAGCATTTCGGGTTTGTTTGATTCCCGCTAAAAATTCTAGGGCCGTTTTACTTTTAGCTTCTCGGATAATGGTCGCTTCTTGAGGACTAAAATCCGACGAAACTGGTTTTTGCGCTAATTTTTCACGCATGCGCTTGACAGAAACAACTTGTGAAACTGCTGTTGATTTGGCCAATTGATAAGTCTCAAACCAGGTCCATTTTTTCTCATCAGCAATTTTAAACAACTCCAAGACATCTGACTGTTCATCTTGGAAACGGAGATTATCTCTCGCCATGAGCTGACGAAAATGCTCCAAATCAAAATCATTTTTAAAATCAGCTTTTACTGGTGTCTCATCATGACTAGCCAATTCTTCTATCTCTGGAAAGGCCTGACTCAAAGGAACGGCCAAAGGCTCTCCATCTGCCTGCTCTTGGCGCAAATCAGAAACTGCTGGTTCACCGATTTTTTTCTCCAATAAGGTACGATAAACCGTATGACGCAAGAAATCTGAGCCAGAAAGCGTTGGATGAATAGCAAGTTCATAGACGTCACCCTTTTGATAGAGGGTAATCAGGTTGAAGGCTGATAAGATTTTAAAGGCTTTTAAAAGCCTGTCCATCCCAAAATTGAGATGGTTGAGAATAGCTGCAAACAGGTGTTCTTTTTGTCCATCATCCCAAAAAGCTAAGGTATAAAGGTAAAGACTCAGCGCATCCTGACCGATAATCGGGAGGTAGCACTGCACCAAAGTTGTGGGATCTTGCGACACCCGATTATTCTTTAGAAAAGAAAAACGATCATTAGGCTTCATTTATTTTTCCTTTTTCTTCTTTGAAGATTGCGTAATTTGTTTGAGAAGATTTTCGAGCTCACTCACGTCCTTAAAGCTACGATAGACACTAGCGAAACGAACATATGTGATTTCGTCGAGTTCAGCTAACTCTTCCATGACGAGCGAACCAATATCTTCGCTCTGAATTTCATTATCATTGCGACTGAGGAGTTTTTGTTCGATACGATTGACCACCATGCCAATCTCATCACTAGACACCGGACGTTTTTGAGCTGAACGAATAATCCCATTAAAGATTTTATCTCTTGAGAACTGCTCCCGTGTGCCATCCTTTTTGACCACAACTAGCGTTCTTTCTTCTACACGTTCATAGGTCGTAAAACGATGTTGGCATTCTTCGCACTCACGTCTTCTTCTGATAGTATTTCCTTCTTCAGCCTGACGGCTATCGATAACACTTGATTTTGTAGCGCCACATTTTGGACAACGCATGCCTTCCCTCCTTGTCGTTTTCTTTTCATTATACCATTTTTAAGCAATTCCCAAAAATAATTCTCCTTTTGGCTTGACAAGTTTTTTGTTTAGTTGTATTATTTAAGTGACACAAAAAGAAATTGTAGAAAGGAGACCGTGATGTCCTGGACATTTGATAACAACAAACCCATTTATTTGCAGATAATGGATAAGATCAAACTGCAAATCGTTTCCCATAAACTAGAACCCAACCAACAACTGCCAACTGTCAGAGAACTGGCTAGCGAGGCTGGCGTCAATCCTAATACCATCCAACGCGCCCTATCAGACTTAGAAAGAGAAGGCTTCGTTTACACCAAGCGGACTGCAGGGCGTTTTGTCACCGAGGACTTGGACTTAATCCTCCAATCTCGGAAGCAACTATCAGAAGAACAGCTGCAGCAATTTGTAACAGGCATGGTAGAATTTGGCTATGAAAAAGAAGAACTACCAACTGTTTTGAGAGATTATATTGAAGGAGTTTAGACTATGACCTTGTTAACGTTTGAAAATGTTTCAAAATTCTATGGAGCAAGCCCTGCTCTTCAAAATGTTTCCCTTGAAATTCCAGCAGGAAAGATTGTGGGTCTCCTTGGCCCAAACGGTTCTGGAAAAACAACCCTGATTAAACTAATCAACGGCTTGTTACAACCTGATGGTGGGCGTATTCTTATCAACGATATGGAACCAAGCCCAGCAACTAAGGCTATCGTTTCTTATCTACCTGATACGACCTATCTCAACGAACAGATGAAGGTCAAAGAAGCTCTTACCTTTTTCAAGACCTTCTATAAAGATTTCAATCTGGAGCGTGCTCAAGGTCTTCTTCGTGACCTTGGCATCGACGAGAATAGCCGTTTCAAGAAACTCTCAAAAGGGAACAAAGAAAAGGTTCAGTTAATCCTTGTCATGAGTCGTGATACTCGTCTATACGTCCTTGACGAACCAATCGGTGGTGTCGATCCTGCAGCTCGTGACTACATCTTGAACACCATCATCAACAACTACTCTCCAACTTCGACTGTCTTGATTTCAACTCACTTGATTTCAGACATCGAACCAATCTTGGATGAGATTGTCTTCCTCAAGGATGGAAAAGTTGTCCGTCAAGGAAATGTGGATGATATTCGCTACGAATCAGGAGAGTCTATCGACCAACTCTTCCGTCACGAATTCAAAGCCTAGTTAAAGGAGATTCTTATGTTTTGGAATTTAGTTCGTTATGAATTTAAAAATGTCAACAAATGGTTTTTAGCCCTCTACGCTGCTGTACTCTCCCTATCTGTCATCATAGGTATTCAGGGCAGTAGCCTCTCAAGCACCTATTATCAAGATAAGGGCGTTGTCATGTTAGTCTTTCTATCTCTGGTTTTTGGGGGGCTGGTTATTACTTTGGGTATCTCAACCTTGATTTTGATTATTCAACGGTTTAAGGGAAGCGTTTATGATCGTCGTGGCTATCTAACCCTAACCCTTCCAGTATCTGAGCACCAGATTCTCTCCTCTAAACTCCTTGGAGCCTTTGTTTGGTCTTTGGCAAGTACAGTAGTATTTCTTTTGAGTCTTTACATCATCATTTCCATGATTCAACCAGACGCCTTCATATCCAACTTTGCCGAGTATATGCTAAAAAATTATACAGATGATTTCTGGTTAGCCTTGATTTCCTATATCGTTAACACTCTTGCAAGTATCCTTTGTATCTACTTTTCTATCTCTATCGGTCAACTCTTTAATGAATACCGTACAGCTCTTGCGGTTGTCGCCTACATCGCTATCCAAATAGTCCTTGGTTTTATCACCCTAAATCTTCGCATCGATTTCGACTACAATTGGGTATTATCCTTTGAAATTTTCAAGGACTTAATCCTTAGCGTCGGCTTCTATCTCGGCACCTACTACATCTTGAAGAATAAAGTTAACCTTCAATAATCAATAACCCCCTAGCAAAAAAATTTGCTGGGGGGTGTTTTATTCTTAATTAAACAGATAAAAGGCCAAGAAATACTTGACCTTTAACTCAATATTAAACCAGCTACGATGGGACTGATAAAGACATACAGCAGACCTGTGACACCGATTGCCAAACCAGCCATGGCACCTGCAACAGAACCATAACGGAATGCTGTCCCAGTTCCAACGGCGTGACCCGTTCCTCCTAGGGCTAGACCGGCAGCTACTGGATCATCTATTTTCAGCCATTTCAAAAGCGTTGGTCCGATAACGCTAGTCAAAATACCAGTCGCTACTACTACGACCAAGGTGATTGTTGTGATCCCTTGTAGCTTTTCCGTAATCCCAACCGCCATCGCAGTCGTTACTGATTTAGGAAAAAGCGAAATCGCCAAGAAGAAATCCATGCCGAAAAATTTTGCAACTAAAGCTGTAAAAACTGTATTTACAACAACAGCAAGGAAACTACTGAGTAGAATACTTCTAACATGGTGTTTCATGAGGTGAAAACTCTTATAGAGTGGAATACCTAGAGCTACTGTTGAGGGTACAATCAGGTTATTCAGATAAACCCCACCTTGATAATAGGCAGCGTAAGAAATACCCGTCAATTTCAGAAATGCTATGATAAACAAGGTTGCTAGCAGTAAAGGAGTTGTCAGAGGATGAGGGTAGCGTCTAAAGATAATCATCCCTCCTAGATAAGCTAGGATTGACAAGGCTATTCCAAAAAGTGGATTGGATACAAATTCGCTCATTTGGCACCTCTTTCTTCGTAATCACCTTCATAACGCTTTTTGATAAACTGAACGACCAGCGCAATCAAGATAATATTGATGACTGCTGCAAAAAAGACAATCAAGACAATGGGCAATAAATAGGGAGCAATCACATCAAATTTCTCCATAATCCCAACTGCAGGGGGCAAAAATAGAATAGTCATATTAGCTAGGAGAAAAATTCCCAACCATGTTGACATGCCGTACCCGCAACCACTTGAACTGCAAGGCTAAAAAAATAAAATAATCAAACCGATAATGCTTCCAGGAATAGGTAAATGGAAAAAGCTAGAGATTCCCTCACCAATCAGTGAAATGACAAAGAGAATCATTAACTGAACATATAACTTCATCGTTTACTCCACAAATAGACTTTCTGCATACCAGTTTACTCCTTTTTCAGAAAAATTTCAAGGAAATACACAGAAACATCCTTCTTGCTATCTCATCTAAAAAAGTTGTATACTAATTGCGTGCGCAAGCATCTTAGATGTATAAAAGCTATTTACAACTATTATATAGGAAAGGAGATTGACGTGACTTACTTAGAAAAAAATGGTTTGACTTCAACCGCCGACAAGTCGAGCTGGAAGCTATTTTTAGAGCAAACGATCGCTGAGCAGAGCGACCAAAGTCTAACGCTCAAAGAATTCTATCTCTTGCATTTTTTTAAATCAGGCTCAAGAAAAAAATCTTTGAGACAGATCGACCTGCCTGACAAACTCCATCTGAGCCCAAGTGCTGTCTCACGGATGGTAGCACGCCTAGAAGAAAAAAACTGTGGTTTACTAAGTCGGAGATGCTGCGATCAGGACAAGCGAGCTAGTTTTATCTGCCTCACTAAGGAGGGTCAGACAACTCTTGCCTATCTACAAAAAGCTGTAGAAGAAAGCCTTGAAACAAAAAGCAAGTTGGCTTTCCTAAAATTTTTACAAAAAACTTGCGTGCGCAAGCAATTTTCTTGACATTCCTTTTTCCAAGGAGTAAAATGAAGATATGATTTAGCAAAGGAGAATCCTATGATTGAAATCACTTATCTTGATGCCAGCAAGCAAGAGAGAACCATGACCTTCGAGTCATACGAAGAATTTGAACGTTCTCAACATGCCTGCCTGATTGGTGTCGCAGACTACTACCCTGTCCAAAAAGTAACCTACAAGGGGCATGATTTGGACTACCATGGGACTTATGGAGATGTTTTCTTCTATCTCATGAAACAAGATTTAAGCCAATATAATTAAAAAAAGGAGAAATACTATGGCAAAAGCAATTACAGATGCAACATTCGAACAAGAAACTAAAGACGGATTGGTCTTGGTAGACTTCTGGGCTACTTGGTGTGGTCCATGTCGTATGCAAGGTCCAATCTTGGACAAATTGTCTGAAGAACTTTCAGAAGATGTCTTGAAGATCGTTAAAATGGATGTTGATGAAAATCCAAACACTGCTCGTTCATTTGGTATCATGTCTATCCCTACTCTTCTTTTCAAGAAAGATGGACAAGTGGTTAAACAAGTGGCTGGTGTCCACACTGCAGAACAAATCAAAGCAATCGTTGCTGAATTGAGTTAATCACAAATCCCCCACTTCTCATGTGGGGGATTTTAATATATAAAAAACCTACTCTCCAATGTGAAGAGTAGGCTTTTTGAGTGCCAATTATTCTTCAGTTCCAAGGAAGTTTTTAGCAACAAGGGCTGCAAGAACTCCACCAACGATTGGTGCAAGGATGAAAATCCAAACTTGTTGAAGAGCTGCGCCACCTACCAATAGAGCAGGAGCCAAGCTACGAGCTGGGTTTACTGAAAGTCCAGTGATGTTCAATCCAACAAGGATCAAAGCTGTCAATGACAAACCGATTACCAAACCAGCGATTGCACCATTACCTTTGCTTGCTGAAGTCACAGTCATGATCACCAAAACAAACAAGAAAGTTGCGATTGTTTCAAACAAGAAACCACCAAATACAGTTACACCATTTGCCAAGGCATTTTCACCAAGACTTGCAGTTGACATACCTGAATTTGCCAAGAGGAAGAATACAGCCCCAGATGCAAGGAAAGCACCAACTACTTGACCAAGGATGTAGTTTACAAGCTCTGAAGATGACAAACGTTTGTTTACAAACATAGCGATAGAAACAGCTGGGTTCAAGTGAGCACCTGAAACAGTTCCAATTGAGAAGGCTGCGACTACGATTGCCAAACCAAAGGCAAGAGCAATCCCAAGGTGTCCAAGTCCTTCAACACCATTTCCAAAAACAACAGCTCCTGTTCCGATGAACACAAGCATAAATGTACCGATTAATTCAGCAACAAATTTTTTCATAATTAGTCTCCTTTATTTCAAACTATGTATTAGTCTATCAAATGAAGGAAAGGATTTCAAGAAAAGTGCTTGGAAAATTGCAGGTCTTTGCACTTTTGGTTACCCGAGGCTAGTCAGGACAAACAGCACCAAGGACGGCTAAGGAGTGTCTTTGGTGCTGTTTATTTGGTTGAGTTTATTCTGTATATTCAACATAACCTTTTTCTTGTAATTTAGCTGCAGCTTCACTAATTTTCACTGGTTTTGGTTTGGTCGCAGGAAATTGATTTGGATCGCGTCGATGTAACTCTTTCCAGTCCATAGTTTGGTAATCATATATTACGGTTTGAATGTATTCTCCATCTTCCTTCTCAACTTTAGAGGTTATTCCAGTTACATCCTTATAAAGCTCTTGACTTTTGTTCAGAAGTTGAACAACCTCTTCTTCAGATTTGCCTAATCCTTTAGGGTTATAAAAGTAAATACCAATCTGTTTATAGACGATGTCATCCTTGAAGTAGTAGATAAGAAATGTTGATCCACCTTTATCTATACGCTTGAATCTTTGTACACCGTCTTTTGGCAGAGCTTCTGTTGTATTTTGTTTATTGGACGCTACTTGTGTTGTTGGAGCAGTCGTGGTTTCTTGAGCTGTTTGTGAAGTTTGCGCTGCGCTTCCTGCTGAATTGTTTTGTCCGCAAGCCGCAAGGGCGAAAACCGTTAATAGTAATACGAGTGATGTTTTTAAAGTTTTATTCATAGTGATTTACGTCTCCCTTGATCACTTTTATTTTACTATTGAACATAACCATTTTCAAGTAATTTTGGAACACCGTCACTATATTTTAAGATTGACGGATTATCATCTGGATGTGTTTCAGGAGATCGCTTATGTAATTCTTTCCAAATTTCTTCCCGACTATAGCTTGGTTTTTTTCTTCTGTCACTTTACTTTGTAATTCTTGATACATCCCTAGCACCTCTGCTTTTCTAGTCACTGATCAAAAAGCCATTCATAGATGACTTTTTATTTCTTAAACATCGAATTTTTAATGAAAGAGAATATGGTACAAAAATGAAGTAAAGCACAAGCAATACCAGCTCTACTTTCAGTTCAGTTTTGAAATCACGGCCTCCAACGGCTTTTTTTGAAAAATAGCTACAAATAATCCAAAGACAATGACTGTCAACCATCCAAAGATCATCAGCAAAGCAATCACCCACCTCTCTATTACTTTACACCTACTCTCCCAACTCTGCACTGTAGGCGATAATCTGATCAACCGTGTCAGACAAGAACTGGATGGTATCACGGAGTGGTTTGTCTGTTGAAATATCCGCACCTATAATCATGGCTGACTCAAGTGGTGTCTTGCTACCACCTGATTTGAGGAGGTTGAGCCAGTCTTCAGCTCCAGTTTCCGAATGTTTCAGATGGAGGTAACCCGCAGTCGAGATGACAAGTCCGGCTGAGTAGGTGTAGCTATACAAACCCATATAGTAGTGAGCTTGGCGCATCCAAGTCAAAGCCGCATCATCATCAATCTCAATAGCATCACCCCAGAAGTCTGTCAAGACTTCCTTCATAATGCTGTTGAGTTTGCTTGCTCCAAAGGTTTCCCCTTCTTCAATCAGTGTATACACCTTACGCTGAAAGGCTGCTTCCAAGAGGTGGGTGATGAAATTATGGAAGTAGGTATCTGTCAAGCGGTGGGCAAGAGCAAAGCGTTTTTGACGCGGATCGTCAGATTGATGTTCTAAATAATCACTGAGAAGCAATTCATTGAAGGTTGACGGTGCTTCGACATAGTAGGTCGACATGTGGGCGTTGAAGTAACTCTGGTGATTATCTGAAAAGATAAATTGACCAGAATGCCCGATTTCATGAATCAAGGTATAAACATCACTCAGACGACCTGTCCAGCTCATGAGAACATAAGGATGCACACGATACGGATCCGCCGCATAGCCACCAGAATCCTTACCGCTATTAGCAGCAAAGTCCACCCAGCGTTCTTCTTGATAGCGAGCAATTTCTTGACTGTATTCTTGACCCAATGGTGTGACTGATTTCATGACCAAATCGTAGGCATCATCAATGCTAACCTCTGGATTAAGAGCACTGTCCAAGTCCAATTTCCAGTCTGCAAAGGTCATCTTCTCAAGACCATTTACCTTGGCAACATGCTTGAGATATCGCTGAGCAACTGGCGCAAAGTCCTTCATGATGAGGTCAATCTGGCGGTCAAACATGGCACGGTCTACTTCTTGCTCAGCCAAAAGATAATCAAAGACTGAGTCATAACTCTTCATATCTGCCAACAATTTCTCAGACTTTACCTGAGCAAGATAGGCTGCCGCAGCTGTATTTTGGTGCTTACGAAGTCCTTCTGAGAAAGAACGGAAGGATTTCTCACGAACCTCAGCATCCTCGTGGTTTTGATAGAAGTTTTCATAGGTCACAAAACTGTTTTTGTAGGTTTTTCCATGGGCTTCAAAGTCAGCCATTTCGAAATCCCCAGCTCGCATCTTGGTGTAAATATCCTGTGGACTGTAGAAAACTTCGCCAAGATTAGTCAAGGCCTTCTCCACATCAGCCCCTAGATAGTGGGCTTTTTGATTTTGGCCTGACGAATGGCTGCAGTCAAGTGAGGCAATTCACCCAAATGGTCCAAGACTTCCTCGTCTGCTGCCACCAAGGCATCATCAAAGAAGGTCAAGGCTACGCTGGCATCTGTTTCAAAGTCCATTCCAGCTTGGGCGATATTGGCAAAATCTTCATTGCTATAATCTGTCGTCTGAGGCATAAAGGCATAATTACCAATATGGCTCATCTGGATATAGATTTGCTCCAATTCTGCAAAGGCCTTATCAAAATCCTCAAAAGTGTGAAGATTGCCCTTGTAGTCACGGCTAAATTGATTGATGTCTTCACGCGCCTTCTCTATCGCACGCAAGAAATCCTCACGGTCTTGATATAGGGCTGTTAAGTCCCAAAGTTCATTTTCAGGAAATTCTGAACGGTGTTTTTGTTCCATCTTTTTCCTCTTATTTCTCTAATTCTAACAAAACACTGATGGCTGATAAGGCATAAAGCGGTGCTGTTTCTGCTCGTAGGATGCGAGGGCCCAGACCTGCAAGAACTGCTCCTTTGGCTTCAAAACTTTCAATTTCTGCGGGTGAAAGACCACCTTCTGGTCCAAAGATAAAGAGCAGTTTAGATCCTTTTTCTAACCCAGCAACAGCTTGAATAAGGGCAGCTGATTCACCTTCTTTTGCTGACTCTTCATAGGCCACCACAATGCGGTCAAACTGGTCCAGTTGGGCTAGAAAATCAGACTTTTTTTCAAAAAGAGTGATACTTGGGACAAGGTTCCGCTTGCTTTGCTCGGCTGCTCCGAGGGCAATTTTATCTAGTTTCTCGGCCTTTTTACCCAATTTTTTGCCATCCCATTTGGCAACGGACCAGTCGGCAGGGAAGGCCCAGATTTGACTAGCACCCAGTTCCGTTACTTTCTGAGTGATAAACTCGAGCTTATCTCCCTTGGGAAATCCTGATGCGATGGTCACTTGGACTGGTAGCTCCACATTGTCAGCCAATTCCTCAACTAACTCTAACTGACGGGCTTCTACATTGACTACGCGCGCCAAGCGCTTAATGCCATCATCAAAAACTAAGGTCACCTCATCCTCTTCTTTTAAGCGCATAACCTGAAACATGTGCTTGCTGGTTTCCTTGTCCTCAATGGTTACAGGCGAGACAGCCAAGCCCTTTACAAAATACTGTTGCATGTTAGCCTCCAATCACACCGGAGATATCCTTGGTCTTCTTGAAGACGCAGGCATTCCATTCCCCTTGAATCATGTGAGTTTCAAGGAAAAATCCTGCTGACTCAGCCGACTCACGCACCATGTCCCATTTGTCCTTGATAATGCCACTCATGATCAGGTAACCTTCGTCCTTGACCAATCGATAAGCATCCTCTGTAAGATGAATGAGGATATCCGCCAAGATATTAGCCACGATGACATCTGCCTCAATCTCCACACCCTTAAGCAAATCTCCTGGGGCTACATGGATATTTTCCATACCCGGGTTGAGCTCAATATTTTCCTGAGCGACACGAACCGCTACATCATCTAGGTCATAGGCAAAGATTTCCTTGGCACCCAGTAGTGAGCTAGCAATAGAAAGGACGCCTGAACCTGTCCCCACATCCAGCACTGTTTCGCCACCACGAAGGACCTGCTCCAAGGCAAAGAGACTCATCTTGGTTGTTGGATGAGTTCCTGTCCCAAAGGCCATCCCTGGATCCAGCTTGATAATTTTTTCTCCAGCCGTCGCCTCATAGTCCGTCCATGACGGCACGATGGTCAAGTCATGGGTGATGCGAGCTGGTTCGTAGTATTTCTTCCAGTTGTCAGCCCAGTCTTCCTCAGCCAAGGCAGTCGTTCCCATCTTGACCTCTCCTAGATCCATAAAGTCTGTCAATTCTGCCAGACGAGCCTGCAAATCCGCTTCAACCGCTGCGACATCAACCGTTTCCGGGTAGTAGGCGGTCACCACGATTTCTTCCTGTTGCTCGACATCAGGAAAAATCTCACCAAAACGGTCCACATTTCCCACATAGTCCATGCTGTCTTCGATTGCTACCCCTTGGGCACCTAGTTCAATCAATAGATTAGAGACCAGCTCCTCTCCCTCACGCTTCACTGTAACTTTTAACTCTTGCCATGTTTCCATTTTGTATTTTCCTTATTCTTCTTAAATTCTTCAATCACATCTGTATAGTGTTCTTTCATTGCGCTATGAATCTGCTGTTTAAAAATACCAAACATAAGATAATAAACAAATAGAACAATTCCTGCAAGCAGTAGCAGTAATAAAAAATGTACTGAAAGGGGCAGTACGAGACCTTCACCACTCATTACGGGTAAAACAAGCATTAATCCCCAAATAACAGCCATAGAGATCCCAGCTACTTTCGTACCACTTTCTCTCTGCTTCTTTAACTTTAAATATTCCATATAAATAAATGCAGCTTCTTCCCTAGAGTATTGTCCAGTTTTTAGTTTGCGTTTAACTTCCTTGTTTAACGTCGTTGTTGCAATTGCAAAAATCATTTTACTTCCTCCAAATAATCCCTCAATCTCCCCTGGAGCTGAGGCACAGCTTGTTTAGACTTTAAATTCCTCAATAGACATCAGTTTATAAGCCTGTCCTTCATCCCCAAAGGTGATACTGTCAAACTGATCCTGACTTAACTGACCGACCATAAAGACAGACTGCCGACCTTCAAAGAGCATGCTGGGATAGACCTTGCTCCAGAGCAGACAATCCTCAGTCAGATGAATTCCTAGTTCTTCATAAACTTCACGCGCTGCGCACTCGAAAGGACTTTCGTCCCCTTCGCGGCCACCACCTGGCAACTCCCACATATTGGGCCAAGGGATATTTTCCTTGTCATCACGCAAGATGGTCAGTAGCTTATCTCCACAAAAGAGGGCAATTTTGCTGCCTGTGAAATCCGAAATGTCTAGCTCCATGCTAGACTCCTAATATCTCGGATAAGGATAAAATTCTCCTTCTTCCAAGCCAACTTTTCCTTCTTCAAAGACTTCTTGGTTCCATTCCATGACGAATTCTTCTGCTTCTGGGTCTTCCAAAAAGTCCATGAGGGCATCTAGCCCAACCTCTGCAGTATCTTTAAGAAATAGCGCAAAATAAGCTAAAAATTCACGAGAAAACCCTTTTTTAGGAAGGTAAGGGATGACTGTGAGATAGTCTTCTGCATTAACTGTTGACTTGGCAGGGTTGTAAAAAAGTACCGCTTCTTCAAAAAGGATATCATCTGACGAAACCTCTCCGTCTTCATCTAACATCTCCACCCCTGCAGCATTTTGCGCCTCTAGCAGAAAACTCACTTCAACCGCATGATTGCGCTTGTCCCAGCTAATCTCATAATCAAAAGGAAAGTTCTTATCCAACTCTTCTTGTAAAACATCTAAAAATCCATATGCTGCCATTTTGTCCTCTTTCTATACGACTCTTCAATCGCCCCGAATACTCGGAAATATGCTAAAAATAGATACTACCATCTTACCACATTCGTATCAGAAAAATCCATGTTAGAAAAGGACTGCTATGCCAGACAATCTCGCGCTTCGTATGCGCCCCAAAACCATCGACCAGGTCATCGGTCAGGAGCATCTAGTTGGACCAGGCAAGATTATCCGCCGTATGGTGGAAGCCAATCGCCTATCCTCTATGATACTCTACGGACCTCCAGGCATCGGAAAAACCAGTATCGCTTCAGCCATCGCTGGAACGACTAAGTATGCTTTTCGGACCTTCAATGCCACTGTTGATAGTAAAAAACGTCTCCAAGAAATCGCTGAGGAAGCTAAATTCTCAGGTGGCCTTGTACTGCTACTAGACGAGATTCATCGTCTTGACAAGACGAAACAAGACTTCCTCCTTCCTTTCTTAGAAAGTGGTCTAGTCATCATGATCGGGGCGACAACTGAAAATCCTTTCTTTTCTGTCACTCCAGCCATCCGCAGTCGTGTTCAGATTTTTGAGTTGGAACCCTTGTCTAACCAAGATGTTAAAGAGGCCGTTCAAATAGCCCTGACTGACCCTGAAAGAGGTTTTGATTTCCCTGTTGAGTTAGATGATGATGCCCTTGATTTTATCGCAACATCTACCAATGGAGATCTCCGTTCTGCCTTCAATTCGCTTGATTTGGCAGTTCTCTCCACCCCAGAAAATGATGACGGTGTCCGTCACATCACGCTCGACATTATGGAAAATAGTCTTCAGAGAAGCTACATCACTATGGACAAGGATGGAGACGGACACTATGATGTTCTTTCTGCCCTGCAAAAATCCATCCGTGGATCCGATGTCGATGCTAGTCTCCACTATGCTGCTCGCTTGATCGAAGCTGGTGACCTTCCTAGCCTAGCTCGTCGTTTGACTGTGATTGCTTATGAAGATATTGGCTTGGCCAATCCCGAAGCCCAGATTCATACTGTAACTGCCTTAGATGCTGCGCAAAGGATCGGCTTTCCCGAAGCCCGCATCCTCATTGCCAATGTAGTTATTGATCTGGCACTTTCACCCAAGTCCAACTCAGCCTATGTAGCTATGGATAAGGCTCTGGCTGACCTTAAAACATCAGGGCATCTGCCGATCCCACGTCACTTGCGAGATGGTCACTATAGCGGTAGCAAGGAACTAGGGAACGCCCAAAATTATCTCTATCCACATAATTATCCTGGTCACTGGGTCAATCAAGAGTACTTGCCAGAAAAAATCCGTGACCATCACTACTTTTCTCCAGAAGATAGTGGAAAATACGAACGCGCCCTGGCTCAGCGCAAGGAAACCATTGATAAATTACGAAACTTGTGAAATCCTTTTCAAAAATTTTAATTTCCCCTTGATTTTTTTTGAAAAAGTGGTATCATATAATCATAGAAACGCTGTGGTGTACGACTTCACATTTAAGTGTTGACCGACTATTTTTTGTATTATTAGGGAAACAAAAGTCTTCTAACAGCATGTAGGCCGTCTCACACGGAAACAGCTTCAGTTAGAGCGAGTTGCCCACCTGCTTAATTGCGCGGGTTCAATACAAACCGTGAAGTTTCGGCACCAATACAGCTTTTTATTTGCCTCCTTAGCTCAGTTGGTAGAGCAGTAGACTCTTAATCTATGGGTCACAGGTTCGAGCCCTGTAGGGGGCATCTACATACAACAGGAAAAAGCCTTGATTTACAAGGCTTTTTTGCTTGTCTATAACTGATTTGCCCCATCATTTGCCCCACATTTTTTTTTATGAGCAATCTTTCCAGACATCTCTGATTATGAAAAACAAAAAAGCTATCCTACCTTTGCAAATTTGGATAAGATAGCAGAATATTTTAATGCAACTCCAACTCAACTTTTTGGAACTAGTAAAGAGATTGAATTAGAAAAGAGTGTTCTTGAATCGAATGAATACTCTGATAAAGTAAGTGAGATCTTAAAAGCTGTCAAATACATCGAGCATTTCCTACATACTAATGGACAGCACTTAGAAGATTTACTTTACCTAACAAGAGGCAACCAACTATACACAGAAGATGGAAAAGAGTTGTATATTGACCCAACTTCTCAGAAAAGAACACTTCATAACCAATATGAACCTGGTTTTATTGTAGTAAGAGAAAAATCTCCACTAGAATTCTTAATTGAAAAATAAGGAGCTATTGGATTAAATAAAAAAAGCGAGGATAACCTCGCTTTTTCTGTTGTATAATCTTATCTTCGAAAGCCGTTTTTCCCGACGGCTTTTTTTGTTAGACTAAATATGTCAGAAGGAGGGAGAAATATGATTTCACAAGCTAAGTATTTTGAGCAAAGAAAAACAGTAAACCTTTTTTTCCGATTTACTGTTCCTCTGTTATTCTTATTAAGTTGCTAGTTCAACAAACAATTGGGATTTATTGCTTCGTTGCTTTAGAAAAAAATAACAAATAAACTCCAAATATAAATTTAATTATTGCATCAATATAGGCAAATAGTACCAAAGGGACATCAGAAAAAAATATACCCCATGATAATATTAATAGTGCACATAATTCCTAATAAAATCATTGATTTTCCATGTACAAAATAGAATGGAAAAAATGCAATGCTGTGGCTAATAATGCCCCTCAACCATATCAATCTCCAATTCTCCGTAGCAAAAAAATGGACCGCCTAAAAAAACATTAATATAAACAGTAATATTATTGAGTATTGAGAAACCTTATTTTGAAATTTAGTTGATGAACCAGTGGATAGTTTTTTTAGTAAGTTTTTATTCATATTAATCGAAAAAAAGAAAACTATATAACCTGTACTAAACACTTGCATATTTATAATTTGGTGTCCACCTATTAAGGTAGCAACTGCGATAACTATGGCAACCGCAATTAACCATAAACCGCAAGATTTTTTATAATTAAATTCTAACTTTTCATTTTTTTCATATCCTAACATTCGCTGAAAAAAACCTCTCTAAATTCTAATTTATTCATCTATGTTGCTTAATATTATAGCATTTTTTAGGCATTTTTTCTATTGCCGGATTTCATACTCACTCGCTACTATTCCCCATTAGAATGTATTGGCATTTACTATAAAAGGGAACAGAGGTTCATACGAAGTCTTCTGGCAATATCCGTTAGTGATACTTTCTCAGTTAGAAGTTGAGCAACCTTTTGTCAGACAAGGTTAGAGATTAGGAAACCTTTATGAGTCATTCGTTATTTTTGCCCCACTTTTGCCCCACTTTTGCCATCCTGACATTGAAAACACCTAAAAGTATTTCCCTAAAATCAGCTATATTTCAACATTTTTGTTTATTTTCAATATGAAAAGTTCTTACAAATTCATTCTCTTCCCAAGTAATAATATCTCCAAAGGCTGTTACGAACAGCGGAAAAAGAAGTAAGGAACTATTCATAATAATAGCCGTAGCAAATCTTTGCATTTTTGCCTTATCTTTTTTAAGATAGTACTATTAAAAAAAAGAAAAGGTGAAAATCATGGAAACATATACGCTTGCAAATGGGGTTGCTATTCCTAAAATTGGTTTTGGAACTTGGCAAATTGCTGAAGGTGAAGAAGCCTATAACAGCGTTAGCTTCGCACTTAAGGCGGGTTACACACATATTGATACCGCACAAATTTATGGTAACGAAGTTTCTGTAGGTAAGGCGATTGCTGATAGTAATTTGGCACGTGAGGATATTTTCCTAACTACCAAACTTTGGAATGATAAGCACGATTACGATTTGGCTAAGACTTCTATCGATGAATCTCTCGAAAGATTAGGTGTGGATTATTTGGATCTTTTGCTTATCCATTGGCCTAATCCAAAGGCGCTTCGTGAGAATGATGCTTGGAAGTCTGGTAATGCAGGCGCTTGGAAGGCAATGGAAGAAGCCTACAAAGAAGGTAAGGTGCGTGCTATCGGTGTGTCTAACTTTATGCAACATCACCTAGAAGCTCTTCTTGAAACAGCTGAAATTGTGCCACATGTCAATCAAATCCTCTTGGCTCCAGGTTGTGACCAAAAAGACTTAGTTGCCTATTGCCAAGAGCGCGATATCCTTCTTGAAGCCTATAGTCCACTAGGTACAGGTAGCATTTTTGGAAATGAAGATGTTGAAGCAGTGGCTGAACGTAACGGTAAATCTGTGGCACAAGTTGCTCTGCGTTGGAGCCTTCAAAAAGGTTTCTTGCCACTACCTAAGTCTGTGACACCTAAAAATATAAAAGCTAACTTGGATATCTTCGGCTTCGACTTATCAGAGGAAGATATGGCGGTCTTGGATAAGATTCAAGGCATCAAAACTCAGGATGATCCTGACAAAGTTAATTTTTAATAGGATTTTAATCAACTCGTCAGGGTTGCTTTTTCAAGTAAATGACAAAAGAAGTCAAGATTTTGACAATTCGCGTCACATGAAGTTATTTAAGCATATCCTTTTCTCTCATTACCATTTTCTGTTATAATAAATTGTACTTCTAGAATAGAAAGGACTTAAGATGACAACTCTTATTAAGCATAAACGTGTAGAATTTTCAGAACTATTTTATGACCTAGTGTTTGTTTTTGCAATTTCAAAAGCAACTGCTTTAATTCACCCTCTTCATAGCGGTGTTGTGGCTTGGGATTCTTTACTTGATTTCTTCATCTCTGTCATGGTTATCATCAATTCCTGGATGATTCAAACCATTTATACCAATCGCTATGGAACAAACTCGTTATTTAACATGGTAATCATGTTTATCAACATGGGACTTATGCTCTTTATGTCCAATATGATTGGATACAATTGGCAACAATGGTTCTATTATACCTGTTGGGCTGTTGGTACATTGACCCTTACCTTATTTTTTCAATATTTGGTTGAATTTTTTAGAAAATCAACCGATAATACTGATCGGGAAAGTATCAAAGGTTTTCTATGGTTAACAGGTCTAGGAAGTTTAGGAGTCTATCTGGCAGCTCTTTTTCCTATTTACGTTGGAGTCTATATCTTTATTGCTAGTATTCTGCTAACATTTATTGTGCCAATTTTCTTGATTACTAAAGATGAGCATTTCCAGGTAAATCTTCCCCATTTAATCGAGCGCGTCTCCCTTCTTGTGATTATTACGTTTGGAGAGATGGTTGTTGGGCTAGCTAGCTTCTTTACAGTCGAGAATTTCTCGATTTATTCGGTTCTCAATTTCGTTATCATGCTTTCCCTGTTCTTGTTTTATTTTGGCGAATTTGACCATGCTATTGATGAAGGATCTAGTCAAAAGGGATTATTTGTAATTTATAGTCACTATCCTATTTTCATCGGGCTTATGTTGATGACAGTTTCGATGGGTTATCTCCTGAATCCTGAGGCTAATCTTCTCGTTGCAATCAGCTTCTTTTATATCGGAATTGGCCTCTTCCAAGCTGCTGTCCTAGCAAATGGGCCCTATAACAAAAACTATCTTCGCTATCCGAGAAGTTACTACTGTGCTCAAGCGACACTCTATCTGGCTGCCTTGATTCTCTCTTTGCTTTTCGCTTCTAATCCTATAACAGTGTTGAGTATTGCAACCATTTTTACTCTAGCTATAGCCATTCATTTTATTTATTTTTATGTGACACAGAATAAAAAATATTCCAAATCTAACTGGGGGTTCTTTTAATGAGTTTATAGCATTAAAAAAGCCTTGGTTTTCAAGGCTTTTTTTCATTAATTTGTTTTTCCATTTTATCCTCCGATTTGAACTCGCACTGACATTTATTTATAACAACACTATATATCTAGTATGGCATAATCATTAGGTATTATAGATTTTCAAACCAAATGTGAGTCATTCGTTTTTGCCCCACTTTTTGCCCCATTTTTTTAAATCCTGACATTGAAAAATACCTAAAAGTATTTCCCTAAAAATCAGCTATATTTCAACATTTTTTTGTTTATTTTTCAATATGAAAAGTTCTTACAAATTCATGCAGGGGGCATCTAAATCAACAGGAAAAAGCCTTGAAATCAAGGCTTTTTTTGCTTATCTATAACTGATTTGCCCCACTTTTTAAATCTATCTTTTCTTTTTGAATCAAATTACATCTTAACAAATAGTGTAAAAGCCAGTTACTTTTGCTTTGATGCCATACAATATTTTCATGTAGAGAAGACAAATTTTATCTTCTCTTTTTATTTTCAAAATGATAAAAACTGATTTTCTTTTCATGAATCAGACTGAAACTTCCAAATTGTTTATTTATTTTATTGACATTTTCTATAAAAAAATAACTACAATAGTTTTATTAACAAACTATACTATACTATATAGGGGGTATTGAAATGAAATTTTCTAATCGTTTATCGCTATTCCTTGCAGGAGTTATTTTTGTCCTTTTAGCACTCTTTCTATTTACAGACCCAGTAGCTAATCTTGTTGCTTACAGCTGGTGGATTGCATTTGGTTTTACTGGTTGCTTCCATAGCAGCTATTTTAGGCTATTTCTCTGTACCAAAAGAGCTTCGCTCACCAGCTCATCTTTTCCAAGGGATTGTTAATCTTCTCTTAGCTCTTTACCTCGTTGCCTATGGCTTTGTGACGCTGCCAGTTGTCATTCCAATTATTTTAGGGATTTGGTTAATTGTAGAAGCCATTATAGTTTTCTTTAAAGGCAATCGTCTGGGATTGATTTTCCCTATTATTGGCAACCATATCATGTGGATAGCGTTGCTTGCATTTTTACTAGGTCTAGTGATTTTGTTCAATCCAGTAGCTACAAGTGTCTTTGTCGTTTATGTCGTTGCCTTTGCATTTTTAATTGTTGGTTTCACCTATATCCTTGATGCCTTTCGTAAATAATCTAGCTGCCATTTTGGGCATATTAAAATAGCTGGGAAGTTACATTCTCAGCTTTTTCTGTTGCCTCTTTAGCTAAGTTGGTAGAGCAGTAGACTCTTAATCTATGGGGCGCAGGTTCGAGCCCTTGTAGGGGCATCTAAATCAACAGGAAAAAGCCTTGAAATCAAGGCTTTTTTACGTCCAATAGCTTTTTGTAGCAAAGTATTTAAAAATAAAAGAGAAGAGAATCTTTCACTCTCTTCTTAGTATATCTTATTAAATTCAGTCTTTCTCAATCTACCTGATTTTCCTTTGCAACGACAAATTCTTTAACCAATCGATAGATAACAGCAAATATCGGTGTAAAGAATATCATCCCAAGTAAGCCAAAGAGATTGCCTCCAATACTAGCAGCCGCAAGCGTGAAAATAGCTGGCAAACCAATAGACTGACCTACAACTCTAGGATAAATAAGGTTTCCTTCAATCAGCTGTATAACTTGATATAGAAGAAGAGAAAGTAAGGCTTGAGTAGGACTCACTGTGAAGATAAAAATCGCTCCCACAACACAAGCAATCATAGGCCCTACATAAGGAATGAACGATAGCACTCCTGCAAAGATACCTGTCATTACTCCATAGGGTATCCCAAACACGCTGTAACCAACCGCTATCATAACTCCTATGATAACTGCTTCAATCAGCTGACTCATCAAAAAAATTGGTCATAAGTCTCTAGTGCTACTTGTCCAATGTAAGTCAACTTTATCACCACCTTCTCTGAAAGAAAAAAACTTTTTAGAAGTCGACTCGTCATCGCTGCCAAATGTTCCTTACTGGATAAAAAAATAAAAAGGTGAAGACTATAATCAAAAAGGCATTCATCAAACTTGAAAAAAATATTGCCGATATTACTAGTCAGACCTGATAAAAAAACCCTATCAAAGCTTGGCTAATAGAACTAGATTGTCCCTGTATGCCTGATACGATAGTTGACAACATGTCTTTGGTTACAAATTCCGAGCTGCCTAGCAATTTCCCAAGTTGAGTAAGGACTGTTGAAAGGACTGTTCCCAGCTGACTAATAGTCTGGGCTAGGGGTTGGCAGCACCAAAACCAAAAAGAGCAATCACGATTAAGATAAGAGCTAGGAAAAACAAGTACCATGGCAATCGGACGACGCAACTCTGCCTTTACCTTCAATTTAACTAAGTACTGTTCAATTTTTTTCATAGGAACATTAAGCACAAAAAGCAATAACAGCACCATAAATCAAGGTTGATATTACATCAAAGAGAGATTGCTCCTGATATAAAGCTCGATGCATTCAGAATTACAAGAGCAACCAGCCCTATAAAAAAAGTATTAACAGGGGTGTATTTTTTTTACTAAGTTCATAAATTCTCCTTAATAAACATGTTTAGATACGACTATGCTATTTGGTTTTTCAAACTCTCGATTAAGGTAGGCTTGGTAAGTTCCTGGAGCGATAAATCCTTTGGGTGAGAGGATATCGGTGCCAGCCTGACCGACTATGGTATCAGCTAAGAGCACACAGTTTGTGGACAAGACAAAGTAGGATTTAAACTTAGATTTGATAAATTTATAAAGTTCCCCATCCGTCTCATGTCTGATTTTATAAGCGTAGGTGTAGTCTTCCTTACCATCTTCCGTTTTAATTTTATCTGCGCTTGGCTCCCAAGGAATCGTTAGTTGTTTTAATTCAGCTAATTTTTCCTGAACCGCTTCTTCCATTTCCGGTGTCAAATCTATTCCGTAACCAAAAAGCGTTTTTTGACTCTCACGTTTACATAGATCAATGTACTTATCACGGTCGCAAAAATATAAAACACCATCTCCAACCATACCAAATAAGGTCTCAGATGACGGATCATAGTTTCCATAAGAAATAACACGGCCTTGATAGCAGATATCCACATGACCAATTGCCGAAAACAGAGAGGTCTCAGCTGTATGAACAAAAATTTCAAGCTCCGCTGTCTTACCAGACTTCACCATTCCAAGATGGATATCCTCTCTCTCATCAGCATTTTCCTGCATGAATTTGTTGATTTTTGCTAAAGTACTTGCAGGGATGAGAGCGGCTAGGACAATAGGTAAGCTCATTCTTACACGACGTTTGAGATGGTTTTTCCCAATTTCCTCCTCAAACAAGAAACCATCACGGATATTGGACACACCATAAAGGAAAAAATAAGCCCCTAATACAAAGAGTTGAAAGACAGAATTTCCTGTAGAGGACAAAAGACTAGTCCCACCAAGAAAAACTAGTACGAGTCCATCTAGTAAGAGACGAAAACGAGGTCGAATTTTGTTTTTGCGGTAGAGAACATAGGTGACAAGGTTGATACTAGCATGAAAAATCTGAGAAATTCCAATCACAAGAGCCAAAATATAAATCGGCACATCCGTCGCAAGATTGGAGCCAAGCAAATATCCCAGCACTAACAATTTAACCAGTGCAACTCCCAAGGTGTCCGTTGACTGACTTTTTTTTGAAAAATACGTAATACTAAATCTAAGACCGTTGCTATCCAAGCTAAAAAAACAGAACCAGTCGAATAACCTTTACTGGCAACCAAGTCCCCGTGACCATCAAGATGAGACCTAGCAGAACAAACAAGAACCCCTGAGCAAGTAATTTCTTACCTGTCAGACCTAAAGAAAGAATTTTTTCCATAAAAGACCTTTCAAAAATAATAATTAAGCCCTTTGATCAAATTGACTGGTAAATAGCTGACGGCACAAACAGCCTGTGCCAGCAAGACATGGCGACTGACTGTAGCAATGTCACCATCTTGTCTTATGCACTTCTAAAAATTTGTTATATTGATTAGAAACCAGAGCTTATAAAAAAACTAGCTAAACTCGAGAGATAGACACAATTGCGACGAAAAAAATGTATAACCAATTCAACTTGTTAAGGTAAGAAAAGCATTATTTCCAATCTATTAATTATTCATCTATTACCTATTATGACACAATATTCCCTATAGTTCAACATTTTTACTAATTAAAAATCATAAAAGAAGTTTCAAGTCCTCATAACGCTTTGAAAAGAACAAAAAAATCTGAATGTAATAAGATAGTACCCATTACCCATATTATAATTAGATTATGAATTGAAGCTTTTTGGAACTAAAATTAGGAATAATTGAGAAAGTAGGGAGGAAATTTTGCTTTTACCCCATTTTGAAATAATTTCATTTTAGATTTTTTTCTAAGTTTCTTTCAAAGAGCCTGCAGGGGGCATCTAAACAACAGGAAAAAGCCTTGATTTACAAGGCTTTTTTGTTTTTCTAAAAGATTTTCTCTAGATATTTAGCAGAATCCCAAGATAGTTTCTCAATGTTCCACTTCTTCCTTAAATCGTACTTTTCCTTGGCTGTATAATCTCATAATCTTCACAAAGCGAACTGGATTGTTTTGGTTATACAAAAGAAATACTGAAAAGAATAACAAGCCAGCAAACCACAAACCATAGCCTTCATCACCAATCGGTTGGCCAAATTTTAGAGGAAGAATCAAGAAATACAAAAAGTAATAGATAGACACTATATTTACTACAAAGCGGGCAAATCGATAAGGTAAAGCAGACAGTTGTCTAGGATCAAACTGGTTTTTTACAAACAAATTATGAGATGCTGCAAAGAAAAAGACTTTCTCTGTCGTTGGCTGGGCCTTTCGAACATTTTTATAAAGTGCTCGTTCAAGTATAGCAACCAACAAGGAAAAACTGCATCAACCAAAAATAGAAGAATACAGGCTAGACTGAACCAGTTATAGACACCAATAAACTTGAGGGAAAAGAAGCCCGAAATTGCAGGTCCACCTGCTAGTAAGAGAATTACCAATTCAGGAATAAAAGAATTCGTTTCACCAGCTTTTTCAGTATTGAGCAACTTACTCTTTGGAGCAGCTAAAGCCTCTCCTGTCTTTTGGTCATAATAAACAGCCTGACCATTGCATTCGCCGATAAAGACACGACGTCGTCTCAGAAAAAACATATTGACCTCTTTCTATTTATGAAAACAAGTCTTCAAATTTTGGAATTTTATTATCCTAGTATACCATAAACCAACTTGCTAGGTCATAAGATAGCTAAGAGCCACATCTTGCTAAAAGGTTGACAGAACTTCGCTCCATAGGATATGATGGGAATACCTAAAATTTTAACTCTGCATGATCTTTACGACTTCTACTGAAAAAGCGTTGGAGAGTTCAATTCTATATCTGGAGGTTTCTATGAAAATCTATTATTCAAAACTTGTCGGTGTCGGCTATCTAGTCTTTGCGGCGGGTGTATTCTTTCAATTTTTCTTTTTTCTCGCGCATGGATTGATCGACTTTTCCCAGCTTAGTCTTCTTACTGTAGTCCCAACCATCCTCTTTTTCGCTGCTATCTATGCAGCGATTGCAGGCATCAAAAGACTGACTAGTCGCAGGCTTTCCTTTGAATTCACCTTTGAAGGTATTTATGTCTATCCTGGGTTATTTTTCTCAAAAGAAATCTTTATCCCAAAAGAAGAATTGTTGCGAGCATCGTATGTTGAAGTGGATGTCAGTGACCCTGACCATGTCAACAGCAAGGCTTACTATTTAGACTTCGATTTGAGAGAAGTGACCCAGCTAGAAGATATTTCAAAGTCAAACGCCATCATCGATACAAGTGCCCTGAAATTGCGTCTCGCCCTTAGCCTCTGTCGATTTAGAGAGGAAGAAAAAGCCGAGTTGGCGACCTATCTAAAAGAAAACTACGGAATCGATTTCTTATATTAGCAAGAAAAAAGCCCTACATCAGGGCTTTTTGTATTGTTAGCGATTCACTACATACGCTTTAAAATGGACTGGTTTATCATCCAACTTAAACGTATTGTAAACTTGGATGTTTAAAAATTTATACATCGAAAACTTTAAAAAAGCAAGGATATTTCACCACCCTTACTTCTGATTGATCTTTTTAGTTACGGTAAAATTGGTTATCTTTGTCGCTTACAGATTGACCGATAGACAAGACGTCTTGGCTACCGTCTGTACCTGTCACTTCATTTTGGACTCCAGCTGGGGTAAAGATCAGTCGTGCCCCTTGTCCACCACCGACAAGATGAATACCTGTTGAGTAGTAGCCATCTTTCCTCTACTTGACCCATTTCGTATTTAAAGGTTCCATTTGCACTTTGGATTGTTACAATCCCATCTGCTGTGACTGTTGCAGTTGTTCCCGCGTAGTTTTCCCAAGTCCCTGCAAACTTAGCGTAAGCCTCTTGTGATTTTTGCTTATCTTCCGTTTGTTCTCCTTGAGTGGTTGTAGCTTCTGTCGCACTATTTGTTTCTGACTTCTGCTCCTCTTTTTGACCTGCTTCAGTTTTACTTGCGGACTCTGTAGTCACCTTGCTTGTTGTTTCCTTTTGGTTTGAAGCTGAAGTGTTCTTGTCAGTCTTTCCACCACAGGCAGCCAAGGTCAAGGTAGCCAACAAGGTCAGGACTGATAGGCTCGTATAGCGCAATGTTTTGTTTTTCATAAAAATCTCCTTTGAAATAGATACAGATAAAAGTAGCTCGTCAGATTTTGCATATATTTGACGGCTATATCGTAGTCTTCAGTGTATCATTTATTCGGCTTTAATTCAATAGCTATCTGATATCAAAAAAAGGCTAATCCAAGTAGGAATTAGCCCTTTTATTTCTAGTTTTGATTTGCTCGTTTTTTAGTAGATAAACATGGCATCGCCAAAGCTAAAGAAACGGTATTTTTCATCGATAGCATGCTGGTAGGCTTCGAGGACCAATTCACGTCCTGCAAAAGCAGAAACAAGCATGACCAAGGTAGACTTAGGCAAGTGGAAATTAGTAGAAAAAGCATCGACAACTTTCCAGTCATAGCCTGGCTTGATAAAGATATTGGTCCAGCCAGAATCTGCTTGGATTTGCCCATCAAACTTGCTTCCGATGGTCTCTAGCGTACGGATAGAAGTTGTCCCTACCGCAATGACACGACCACCATTTTCCTTGACCTGTCGCAAAGTCGCTGCGGCTTCCTCGGACAATTGATAAAACTCTGAGTGCATCTCGTGCTCATCCAGATTATCTACTGAAACAGGTCTAAAGGTCCCAAGTCCAACGTGCAAGGTCAGGTAGACTAGATGAACGCCTTTTTGCTGGATTTCTTCTAGTAATTCCTTGGTGAAATGTAGCCCTGCAGTCGGTGCCGCAGCTGATCCACTCTCCTTGGCATAGACTGTCTGGTACCGTTCACGGTCATCCAATTTTTCATGGATATAAGGAGGCAAAGGCATTTCTCCCAAGCTTTCAAGCACTTCTAGGAAAATTCCCTCATACTCAAAGAGAACAATACGGCCACCATGGGTTAATTCCTCGGTCACGACTGCGCTTAGGCGACCATCCCCAAAGACAACACGGGCACCGACCTTGAGACGTTTAGCTGGCTTCGCCAAGACTTCCCATTCGTCTCCTGCTGTATTTTTCAAGAGCAAGAGTTCAACGTGACCCCCTGTTTCTTCCTTTTGGCCATGAAGTCGCGCTGGTAGTACGCGGGTGTCATTCATAACCAGGGCATCACCTGGCTCTAGCATTTCAATAATGGAGTGAAAGTGGCGATCTTGAAATTCTCCAGTCTGGCGATTGACCATCAAGAGTTTAGAGGCATCGCGCTTTTCCAAAGGAGTCTGAGCAATCAGTTCCTCCGGCAAGTGGAAATCAAAATCATTGGTATTCATTGGTGTCATTTTTCCTTTTCTTTTCTAATAGAGTTGCATTAGCTGTCAAAGCGAACTTCTTCAAGTAGGTACTCGATGAAGCGTTCACCCATCTTAGACAAGCTAGTTTTCTCATGCTGGATATAAACCAGCTCAATGGGATCATCAATATCAAGTGGAATCGAAACGATATTGTCCCCATTAAGGTTACTATTAAGGATACCAGTCGCGATGGTATAGCCGTCCAAACCAATCAAAAGATTGAACAAGGTCGCACGATCACTAACAACGATGGATTTCTTGTGGTGTTCCTGAGACAAAATCTCCTCTGAGAAATAGAAGGAATTATGGGTCCCTTGGTCATAGCTCAAGTATGGGAAGTCTTCTAGATCTGCCAACTGCACCTTGTCTCTCTTAGCAAGAGGGTTGGTCTTGCTGACAAAGATATGGGGTTGGGCTGTAAATAGATGGTGGGCAACGAGATGGTTGTCGTCCAACATCTTCGAAAGAACGTCCCGGTTATAGCTATTTAAAAAGAGGACTCCGACTTCACTTCGGAAGTTCTTGACGTCGTCAATGATTTCCCAGGTTCTGGTTTCACGCAAAAAAAGCTCATACTTTTCCATATCGCTTTTCTTAAGCAAGGAAACAAAGGCGTTGACCACGAAGGCATAGTGCTGCGAAGACACACTAAAAAGCTCGCGATGAGCGATTGGGTTCTTATAGCGTTCTTCTAAAAGTTGCGTTTGTTCGACAACCTGACGGGCATAGGACAAAAATTCCATCCCATCACGTGTGAGGGTGATTCCCTTAGGATTTCGGATAAAAATCTCAATCCCCATCTCATTTTCTAAGTCACGAACTGCATTTGATAGACTGGGCTGCGTAATGAAGAGTTGCTTGGCAGCCTCATTCATGGAACCAGTCTCTACAATTTTGATAATATAGTGTAATTGTTGAATTCTCATGCTTTTATTGTACCATACTTGACGCAATATAAAAAGGACCAGTCACTGAAAGCCAAACTAGTCGCATATCAGTCTTTTTGCAACTCATAAAAAAGAGGTTGGAAGATTTCCAACCTCTTTATCTGTTCTAGCAAGTTAAAACTAGCTGTCTTTTTTCCAAAAGATGGCTAATAAAATCATGGCTCCTAAAACTGATGGGATAATGGCTGTACCGTTTAGGCTTGGCCCCCAAGCACCAAAGAGTAATTGTCCTAAAAAGGCACCAATCCAGCCGAGAAACATTTTCCCGAAGCATCCCATCCGTTCTCCACGATTGGTGATAGCTCCTGCTAATAGTCCGATCAAAAGACCGACAAACATACTTCCAATCATAGTTTCTCCTTAAATTGCCCAATCTCCATTGCGGAAGAGGGGTACACGTGTTCCATCCTCACGGATACCATCGATATCCATTTGGTTAGAACCAATCATAAAGTCAACGTGAACATCTGAACGGTTAAGTCCTGCAGCTTCAAGTTCTTCTTCGCTCATTTCTGCTCCACCAACAACGCTCGTTGCATAGGCTGCACCGATAGCTAAGTGGTTAGAAGCATTCTCATCGAAAAGAGTGTTAAAGAAGGTAATACCTGACTGTGAAATTGGGCTTGGATCTGGTACCAAGGCACATTCACCCAAGGCACGCGCACCAGCATTCTTAAAGACGAGATCCTTCATTACTTGATCACCCTTTCAGCTGTGATATCAACGATTTGACCATTTTCAAAGGTCACCTTGATGCCTTCGATGATATTTCCATTGTAGCTAAGAGGTTTCGTAGATGTTACATAACCATCTGCACGACGGAAGTCAGGAGCTGTAAAGACTTCTTCTGTTGGCATATTTGGCAAGAATCCTTCACCTTGAGCATTAATAGCTCCAGCTGATTCCCAAACGTGGTTCTTAGGCAAGCCAAGCGTCAAATCCGTTCCAGGTGCTGTGTAGTGAAGGGCTGAGAATTGTTCATTGTTGAGCATTTCCGCCTTGCTCTTGAGAATAGCAGCATGTTCTTGCCAAGCCTTAACTGGATCTTCTTCGTAGATTCGGCAAGTCTTGAAGATTTGGTCCCAAAGGAGGTCCACTGCTTCTTCATCGCTTGCAGCATTTGGAAAGACCTTCTTAGCCCACTCGAGTCCAGCTGCAGCAGCAACTGTCCAGCTAACCTTGTTAGATTGAGTTGCGATACGCATCGGCTTCATGGCGATTCCCATCGCTTTTGCAGAAGCAGAAAGTTTTTCAGCGTCCACTCCGTTCAAGGCACCTGGGTCAGAAGAACGGACACCGAGACGACTTGCTTGTTTTCAAGGAGGTAGTTCATCTCAGCAATCTTGTATTCAGGCACATTGCCCAAACGCTCCATCGGCGCGTGAAGGAATTTCTCACGGTTTACAAAGTCGTCAGCCCATTGAACGATAACTTCGTGGGCTCCAAGTGCATAGGCTTCTTTGACGATTAAGTGAGCCAACTCGTGTTGCTCCACATCGATAGAGAGAGCCAAAGTGTGACCAGGTTGCACGTTAACTCCGTTTGCAACCAAAAGCTTAGCGTATTTTTCTAGATTTTCTTTAAAAATTTGGTAAAACCATGTTGTTTCTCTTTTTCTATTTTTATTTTTTTCTTTCAAAGCAGAAAAATAATCCTGCTAAAAGCAATAGCACCAGACAAGAGTGCTGTCGATAGAAGAATTGTCTGATCAGCAAGGTCTAATTGATACTCAAACACCTTCTCAGCTGGCTTGTCTTCCGCAAAAATTCTTAGTCTCATCAAATGTCCTCCGTTACTAGTATATCATATATGGTGCAAATTTAAAAACAAGCTTTAATAGGCTTGTTTTTAAATTAACTATCACAAAAGTCGTGTACATATCTTTCCACTTCTTTTTCCATAGATTGAATCTCACCAATATCCCATCTATTTTTTTTAGAAGTTATTTCTGCCATCATCTGTAATTTTAAGCTCTGACGCTTGAAGATACCTTCTCTTTCCCATTGTTCTAATTTAGCCTCTGGATAGGAGTTACCAAACCTGGAGTTCTGACTATCTGTAATGATACAAAGATTGCCAAAGGAGTGTAAAAACTCAGCAGGTAATTGGCTCTCTCCATCATGTCCATTTGGATTCTGAGGATACCAATGCTCTATGGAACGGCGATATGCAAATTTGAAATCTTCAAACTTAGCATCATAATCTTTCTTCAATTTTTCACGATTTTTCCACAAAACATAATCCACAAAATTAAAGGCATAAACAGGAATATCCCCGTATTTCTTAATTCTTCTATCCTCAGTAAACAATCTTTGTTCTGCATACGTCACTGCCATTTTTTCAAGAAATTCCTTAAAATGAACACCAAAGTCATGATCATTTAGTTCTTCAATATGTCTGTAGAGAAATTGTAAAATCTCATATAACCAACGACTATTCCGATTAGCAGTGAAAGTCACAGCAAACATGGATTGAAGCATTAAAAATATCATCATTGAACTTTTTCAAAAGAATTTTTATCATAATAATATTGAACAAATAAATCACCTCTAACTTTGTTATTATAATCATTCCGATAAACTTTCTGCAGAAACCAATCATTTTCTTGTCTTCTATTATTAGTCTCTTGTGACATTCGTACAATCAAATTATCAAATATAAATTTTAATTTCAATAAATTCCTGATAAATAATGTAACATCCTCTATACCTGTATTAACACTAGTTATATTTTTCAAATGTTTCTAATAATTTCTTATCATCAAGCTGTATGTCAGAAGGGGGTACATTACCAAATGTTATATAATAAACAAAAATATAAAAAATGTTTCAAAGTTTATAATCGTTCTGTATTTTTTTCCACTTCATTCGTATGTGATACTACTTTAACTGTTATAGATTCTTTATTTCCTACACTAGATAATAAAGGTTTCTTATTACTTGATTGAACTTCTATTTGGCTTAAAGACTCATCAATATTTAAAAGGAAACTGTTTTGATAATGATTCCCTTTAATCCACTTCAAAGGAAAGATTTTTTCTCTTTCTGCATCAGAATGCTTTTTTTCTTTGCTTTTTTTGTAAATGCGTTGATGACCGGTTTATCAAACTCTGCACAGGCATCCCAGATTCTCGCAAATTTTTGTGCCATTTCTTGATTTTCACCAAACTTAGCCATCATTTGCGCCTTAAGAATTTCATGAGCTTCTAGTTGTTCACCTCGAGAGTTAAAACGTTCAAAATAAAGATTTAAATCTAAATCTTTAGGAAGTATACTTCGAAAAATGATGACTTTATTAAAAAGATAATCAACGAAAGACTGAGTATCAAGTTGACGCTCTCCTAGCACATTTTCTATTGCATCTTTAGCATGTCTGTACCCTCTAGTTAATTCATTTTCATCGTCCTCAGAAATTTTTTGCTTAGTAAATAGTTTTTGAATATTTTCATTTGATTTCCTCCGAGCTGGGAAAGTTAAACGAACCGCCTCTAATCTGTTACAATCATACTCATTTTTCAAAACCAAAGCAATTAAGTTAAGGGCTGTGGTTCGTTGTTGACCATCTATAATTTTGAAAAATACCATTCTCTTCATTGACGACTAATGTTCCAATATAGTAATTGTCTCTCTTTTCTTTAAAAGCATCTGCTACATCGTTCAATAATTGTTCGATCTCATCATAAGTCCAGGAAAAATTTCTCTGATAAAGAGGAATAGCATAGGTCTCTTCATTTAGCAAACGATTAACTGATAAGCATATATGTGTTTCTACCATTTATCTTTTTCCTCTTCTATAATTTGTTCCACAGTATAATTTTCAAATAATTCTCTATCTATCTTAACCATGAAATCATTAGGAGTCACAGCATGTGCTAATAGTTGGAATAGCTTTTGAATCTCTTTTTGTCTGAATTTTCCTCCTGCTGCATAGTTCCCTACAGTAGCATCATATATAGCACGAGACTTTACACGGGGGTAGTAAGCCCAAATAAACAAGGTCTCTACTATTTCTTTTTGATAATTCTTCTTTTCCAAATCTCTCTGCAAAAAGCGAACAAATATTTAGAAACAAATTATGACACTTTAGATAGCGTCCTTTTTGAACTATTGTAAATTTTCGACATACCTTCTGGATAATCTGAACTATCCTCTTCCCTATCAGTCTCATCAGAAAAACCTAACTTTTTATGTAAAAAATTCTTATGTTCTTTAATAGTCTTATGGACGGATTCAATATACTCAAAAAATTTACTTCCATCAATGATTGGCATAGTAATTGACATAGGGAGATTTTCAATATGACGATACAATTCTAGATATGGAAAGTTCTGATTCAAATCAACGCCTTTAAAGTCGTCAATAAAATCCTCTGTAAAGCGGAGATAAGATCCATAACGCTTGTTTGTTAATCCTGTCTCTCCTCGCGACCAACGTCTCATACGAAAAAGATGTTTATCAAACAACTCTTTGAGACTTAACTCTTTATCCTCTACAAATTGCTCCCACTTTTCAACAATCTTTTCATCTTCTGAATCTTGCTTGCGAAGATGATAGGCTTTGAGCAAATCATGAGGTTCTAAAGATTTACCACGATTATTCTGAGAATCAAATAACTGAAAGGCTTCAGATAATCGTTCTTGGGGCATAGTAATCACAGAGACAGCACAATTCTCTAATAAAAAGTTGCAAATATCTTTTGCCTCATTTTCGCCAACTAATTGAGTTAAATTTTTCCACTCATTATAATTTTCACTCGCATGATAGCAAGATATCTCTCCAAATTCAGCACTCAACAGTTGATTAGCACCCTTATAATTCTCTAAATCATCTAACGAATGAAGAAACAAAGAAATTGAAATTAGCCGTTGCTGTCCATCGACAATATCTAAGTGTCCATCATTCTTATGCAGGATAACGGAACCAATCTGATATTCCTTTTTCCCCATAGCATCTCGTAGATCATAAAAAGATTACGGATATGCTTTCTGTTCCATTTATAAGGTCTTTGATAAGAAGGAATCCGCAAATTCCCTTCTTTCAATAGTTCTCCAACCTTTTTAGAAGTAAATTGAATACTCATTTTATCCTCATTTATATTTATCTATCATTTCTTGAACTGTTTGCTTCATATCCTCTACTAAAATCCGAGGAGACAAAACAGTAACTGCTTCCCCTTGTCCCAGCAACCAGCGTTTAAGACCCGGTGTATGCTGACTTTCAAACTTAAAATGAGTCCAATCTCCATTTTTCCCAACTATTTTTGCATTTGGAAATTGATCCATCACAATCGTCGTATCGTACAAATACTCGATTTCAATACTGATTTTCTTCCCGATAAAAGCGTCTACTCTCTCGTTACGAATGTCTCCATCTCTAAATTTATCTCGATAAGAAATAGAGGGTTTCTCTATATCACTATGAGACCAGGACTGGATACGGTCTACTCTTAAAGTAATATAAGTCTCATATTTCAACTGGTATACAACCAGATAGAAATAATGACTATCATAATAAAGAGATACAGGCAAAACCGTCTGCTTCTTAGAAGATTCAGAATACGGGTTTTGATGGATAATATCTAGAACCTGTTCATGCAAAATAGCTTCCGATAAATCCCAAATTTTCTCTACTCTATCTTGCTGATCCGTTAAGGGAGTATAGTTAAGTTTTTTTCACTGCCAATGATCTGCTCAATTTCTTTCTGGTCATCACGAGGAACTAAGGCAAGTAAATTTTTTAGTAAGCTATCAATTTCTGGTTTATTCAGTGCTCGATTTTCCAATAAAATCTTTGAAATAACGAGAATATCCTTTTTATTAAAAACTGACTTACTTGATAGGCTATACTTATTCGTTTTACGACTATAAAACAAATCCCCACTATAATTGTGGCAACTAGATAAGATATAACGCAGTAGTGAAAAAACTCTCTGTATCGTCTTTTCACTAACCATAAATTCTTGAGCTAATTGCTTTTTTCCTAACGGAGTCCCAAACTGTAATCGTAAAAAAATCGTTAGTAGTCTTTCTTGATCATTCATCTGCAGTCCATTTTATCCTTCAATTGATGTTAGACACACTGTCATTCCCCACTTAAAACGCACAATCAAACGAGATTGAACATTTTTCAATTGATCTGGTTCAGTGTCACTAGAGAAAACCATTTGTTTATTCATATAATGTTGAGAATTAAAAAGATTAAAAAAATTTTTTTCTTGAATAAGAATATCCTTTTCCCCCAATATCTGAATATCGTCTACTATTAGGAGATCAAACTGCTCACTTCTAACTTTTTGGATTTCTAGCTCATTTTCTAATAAGTTTTCGGCAGAAATATATTTTACTCGCTTTTTCTGGATTATTCTCAAGAACCTTATTTCCAATTGCTTGAAGGAGATGTGTTTTCCCTGAACCTTTTTCTCCATAAATATAAAATGGATTATATTTTTAATCCTAGATTCTCTACTACTGCTAAGGCTCCTTTCTTTTGCTAAATCATTACCATCTTTTTCTACAAAAATTTTCAAATTGATATTTATTATTTAAGCCTGTATTGTTCATCATTTAAATCTCTTTCTTTATTATACTATAGTATACTAAAAATAGATGGACAAAAATTGTCCATCTATTATTTTTAAAACAAATCATCAAACAAACTCAACTGATTATCCTCTGGCATATTTCCGAGAATCCCCATCTCATCCATCTTTTCAACCAAGGTTGATGAGAGCCCACCACGCTTGCGGAGTTCTGTTTTAGAGAGAAACTCACCTTCTTGACGAGCTCGCACCAATTGCTTAGCAACGTTCTCTCCTAGACCATCCATAGCGACAAACGGTGGGATGAGGGTGTCTCCGTCAATGATAAATTCGGTCGCATCACTGCGGTAGAGGTCCAACTTGCCAAATTTGAAGCCACGTTCCCACATTTCATTGACGATTTCAAGTGTTGTGTAAAGGTCAATTTCTACGTTGGAAGCTTCATTGTTCTTGCGCTTTTCAGCAATTTCTTGCATCCTGCGTTTGATAGCATCCAAGCCTGCACCCATGGTCTTGATATCAAAAGCCTTGGCACGGATGGAGAAGTAAGCACAGTAGTAATAAATCGGATGGTGAACCTTGAAGTAGGCCACACGAAGGGCCATCATAACGTAGGCTGCCGCATGGGCTTTAGGGAACATATACTTGATTTTTCCACAAGATTCGATATACCACTCAGGCACATTGTTGGCCTTCATGGCTTCGATATAACCGTTACGCTCTTCTTCAGAGATTTTGAGCCACATTCCCTTACGTACACGCTCCATGATGGTAAAGGCCATCTTTGGATCTAGGCCAGCGTGCATGAGGTAAACCATGATATCATCCCGACATCCGATAACGGTTGACAGGTCCGCAATTCCAGCCTTAATCAAGTCCTGGGCATTCCCCAACCATACGTCGGTACCGTGAGACAATCCAGAAAGCTGTAGCAACTCGGCAAAGGTCGTCGGATGGGTTTCATCCACCATTCCGCGAACAAAGTTGGTCCCAAACTCTGGAATTCCAAGCATACCAGTTGAAGTCCCGATTTGTTCAGGTGTCACTCCCAGGATATCTGTACCCGAGAAGAGGGCCATGACACCAGGATCATCCATAGGGATATCATTTGGATCAATGCCTGATAAGTCCTGGAGCTTGCGAATCATGGTCGGATCATCATGACCAAGAACATCGAGCTTGAGGACGTTCTCATCGATATCGTGGAAGTTAAAGTGAGTGGTTTGCCATTCAGCAGTCACATCATCTGCAGGATACTGCACTGGAGTAAAGTCATAGACATCCATATAGTTTGGGATAACAACGATTCCCCCTGGGTGCTGACCAGTCGTCCGTTTAACACCGGCAGCTCCTTGGGCTAGCGCTCTACTTCGGCTTCACGGTAGAACTTGCCATAGTCACGCTCGTAACCCTTGACAAATCCATAGGCTGTTTTAGCAGCCACCGTACCAACCGTTCCTGCACGGAAGGCATATTCTTCCCCAAAGATATCACGAACATCCAAGTGGGCACTCGGCTGGTCCTCCCCTGAGAAGTTCAAATCGATATCGGGAACCTTATCCCCGTCAAAACCAAGGAAGGTCTCGAAAGGAATGTCCTGTCCATTCTTGCTGAGCTTGTATCCACAGTTTGGACAGTCTTTATCCGGCATATCAAAACCAGATCCATAAGAACCGTCTGTGATGAATTCACTGTACTGGCACTGGCTGCAGACATAGTGAGGCGAGAGCGGATTAACCTCGGTGATCCCGATCATGGTCGCGACAAAACTGGATCCAACAGATCCACGCGATCCAACCAGGTAGCCCCGCTCATTGGAACGGTGCACCAGCATTTGCGATGCTAGATAAATCACGGCAAAGCCATTCCCCAAGATGGAAGTCAATTCTTTCTCAATTCGCAGATCGACAATATCAGGGAGAGGCTTACCATAGATTTCAAAGGCTCGCTTATAGGTCAATTCCGCAACCGTTTCTTCGGCCTTGTCGATAAATGGCGTATAGAGGTCGCCCTTGACCACTTCGACCGGCTCAAAGGTCTCTGCAAGCGCATTGGTGTTTTCAATAACAATCTTGCGCGCCAAGTCTTCTCCCAAAAAGGCAAATTCATCTAGCATTTCATTGGTAGTTCTGAAATGCGCTTTTGGAAGTGGCGCTGGCTGGGCATCTTCTCCGTGCCCAATGGTCCGGTTGATCATAGCCCCTTGACCGAGACTACGAACAATGATCTCCCGATAAATCTCATCTTCCGGCTCCAGATAGTGGACATTCCCTGTCGCGAGAACAGGCTTTCCGAGACGATCTCCCACTTCGATCAAGCTCTTGATAATGGTCTGGAGTTCTTCCATGTCCTTGACCTGCTCTTTAGCAATCAGAGGTGCATAGACAGCTGGAGGCATCACCTCGATAAAGTCATAGTATTTAGCAACTTCGACTGCTGCATCTACACCTTGTGATACAACTGCATCAAAGACTTCTCCTTCCGTACAAGCAGAACCCAAGATTAACCCTTCTCGATGGGCATCTAGTACTGTACGTGGAATCCGTGGTACTCCTTCAAAATACTGGGTATTTGAGAGAGAAACCAGCTTAAAGATATTTTTCAAGCCCACTTGATTTTTTACATAGATAGTTGCATGCTTGACGCGAGCTTTTTTATAAGAGTCCGGACTGATTAAATCAATATTCAATCTAGCTAAATCTGTCACGCCATGCTTTTCTGCCACTTCCTTGATAAAGATGAAAAGCAGACGGCCAGTTGCTTCCGCATCATAGTTGGCCATGTGATGGTGTTCTAGGGCAACTCCAAAACGCTTGGTCAAAGGTCCTAGACCGTGGCGCTTGTATTCAGGATAGAGATTTCTTGCGAACTCTAGCGTATCGATGACAGGCTGAGTAATTTTTGGCAGCCCATGACGTTCATAATTGGCATTCATAAAGCCAACGTCAAAGGTTGCATTGTGGGCTACAAGAACGGTATCCTTACAAAATTCTTGGAACTCTTTTAAAACTTGAACCAAGGGTTTGGCATTTTTACATGGTCATCCGTAATTCCCGTCAATTCAGTTGTAAAGGCTGATAAGGGGTGGCCAGGATTGATAAATTCATCAAATTCAGCGACGATATTACCCTTATACATCTTAGAAGCCGCAACTTGAATCAAGTCATTATAGATAGCTGAAAGTCCTGTCGTTTCCACGTCAAAGACTACATAGGTAGCTTCAGAAAGGTCCATCTCCACTTCGTTATAAACGATTGGAACACGGTCTTCAACGATATTGGCTTCCATCCCATAGATCAGCTGGATACCAGCTTTCTTAGCTGCCTTATAGCCATGAGGGAAGGATTGAACATTCCCGTGGTCTGTGATTGCTACTGCCTTGTGTCCCCATTTGGCTGCTTTCGCAACGAGTTCTTCAACTTCAGGTAGAGCATCCATGGTGGACATATTGGTATGTGCATGGAACTCAACCCGACGTTCTCCCTCTGGCATCAAGTCTTTACGCTCATAGTGGACGACTTCCTGCACATCTTGCACATTCATGGTCAAGTCTCGCGTGAAATTATTCATTTCAACATTCCCACGAACACGAAGCCAAGAGTTTTTCTTGATCATGTCAAACTTCTGAGCTTCTTCTTCATTTTTGACCCATTTTTGCATGGAGAAACTAGACGTATAGTCCGTCATCTTGAAATTAATCAAAACACGACCTGTTCTAGTCACCTTCTGCTCAACATCAAAGACGACTCCTTCAAATACCAGACGGTTCTCCTCAGTATTGACCTCAATCATTGGAGTAATTTCTGCCTTTTCTAGTTTTGGCTTGGCAGCTGCCTTCTTAGCTTGAAAATCAAAGATAGGCTTGTCCTCTACTGGAGGTGGTGGCGCCATTTGTTCCAACTGTTCCATGGCCCGAAGAGTTTCTTCATTGGCAGCCTGAACAATCAATTGATTTTCCGAATGGAAAGCTTCTTGCTCTTCCTTGGTCAAATCTTCATTTTTCTCTAAAACACAAGTGAATTTAGGAAAGCCAAAAAGTTCCAGCTGTTTACTGAGATTTGGTAGGTGGTTTTTTCTAAAATGTTCTGTATCTGCTGCTTCAGAAGCCTCAATAATCAATTGATCATTCTCAAATCGGACTTGAAAATCCTGATACATGGTCCGAAATCCTTGGCTAGAACAAGGACCATCTGAAAAAGCCTCCCGATAGTAGGCCTGTAAAAGCTCTCTTGAAAAATCTTGATTTTTCGTTTTAATCTCGAAAGTCGCTTGATTTCCTGTTTTTGAAAATTCTTCTTTAAATCCCTTCTTCAATGCTAAAAAAAGTTCAAAGGGCAGAATATTCTCAAAAGCAAAACGAAACTCCCAAATTTTACTTTGTTTGTGTACAATAACTTGTTCAATCTCTGCCTCGGAGAAGGCTTCATGATTTCTTATCTCAGCGGGAATTCCCAACTGATTCATTAAAATTTCAAAAGTGGTTGACATCCATTTTCCTCACAATATACTCCTTCTATTTTACCATATTTGAGGCCATTTTAGCTATTTCTACCAAACAGAAAAAGAAGCCACAAAGTGACTTCTTTTAAAGTGACGGTGAATTATTCTTCACCTTTGTTTTTCTTAATGATTTCTTCTTGTACTGACTTAGGTACATCTTCGTAGTGGTCAAATACCATCATAAATGTACCACGTCCTTGTGATGCAGAACGAAGAACTGTTGCGTAACCGAACATTTCAGCAAGTGGAACGTAAGCACGAACGATTTGGCTGTTACCGTGTGCTTCCATACCATCTACACGTCCACGACGAGCAGTTACGTGACCCATAACGTCACCAAGGTTTTCTTCTGGAACAGTGATTGTTACAAGCATCATTGGCTCAAGGATAGCTGGTTGTGCAGTCTTAGCAGCTTCTTTAAGTGCAAGAGATGCAGCGATCTTGAAGGCAGTTTCAGATGAGTCGACATCGTGGTATGAACCATCGTAAAGCTTAGCTTTAACGTCAACCATTGGGTAACCAGCAAGAACACCGTTAGCCATAGATTCTACCAAACCTTTTTCAACCGCTGGGATAAATTCACGAGGAACCACACCACCAACGATTGCGTTTTCGAATTCGAATCCTTTACCTTCTTCGTTTGGAGTAAATTCAATCCATACATCACCGAATTGACCTTTACCACCAGACTGACGTTTGAAGAATCCACGTGCTTGAGTAGAAGCGCGGAATGTTTCACGGTAAGATACTTGAGGAGCACCTACGTTCGCTTCAACTTTGAACTCACGACGCATACGGTCAACAAGGACGTCAAGGTGAAGCTCACCCATACCAGAGATAACTGTTTCACCAGTTTCAACGTTTGTTTCAACGCGGAATGTTGGATCTTCTTCAGCCAATTTTTGAAGGGCGATACCCATCTTGTCTTGGTCAGCTTTAGATTTTGGCTCAACCATCAATTGGATAACTGGTTCTGGAACGTTGATTGACTCAAGGATGATTTTCGCTTTTTCATCTGTCAATGAGTCACCAGTTGTAGTATCTTTCAAACCAACGGCAGCAGCGATATCACCTGAGTAAACAGTGTCGATTTCTTGACGGCTGTTAGCGTGCATTTGAAGGATACGTCCGATACGTTCACGTTTACCTTTAGAAGTATTCAATACGTAAGAACCTGATTGAAGAACACCTGAGTAAACACGGAAGAATGTCAAACGACCTACGAATGGGTCAGTCATGATCTTGAAGGCAAGAGCTGCGAATGGCTCTTCGTCAGATGCTGGACGAGTTTCTTCTTCATCTGTATCTGGGTTGATACCTTTGATTGCTGGGATATCAAGTGGGCTTGGAAGGTAGTCGATAACCGCATCAAGCATCAATTGAACACCTTTGTTCTTGAAGGCAGAACCACACAATACTGGGAAGAACTCAACGTTGATAGTTGCTTTACGGATAGCAGCTTTCAATTCTTCGTTAGTGATTTCTTCACCTTCAAGGTATTTCATCATCAATTCTTCATCAGTTTCAGCAACTGCTTCAACCAATTTTTCACGGTATTCTTGAGCTTGGTCAAGGTATTCAGCTGGAATGTCTTCTTCAAGGATATCTGTACCAAGGTCGTTAGTATAGATTTCAGCCTTCATCTTGATCAAGTCGATGATTCCACGGAAGTCATCTTCAGAACCGATTGGCAATTGAATTGGGTGTGCATTTGCTTGAAGACGGTCGTGAAGTGTGCTTACTGAGTAAAGGAAGTCAGCACCAATTTTGTCCATTTTGTTGGCAAATACGATACGTGGAACTCCGTACTCAGTTGCTTGACGCCAAACTGTTCAGTTTGAGGCTCAACACCTGATTGTGAGTCAAGAACTGTAACCGCACCGTCCAATACACGAAGAGAACGTTGTACTTCGATTGTGAAGTCCACGTGTCCTGGTGTGTCGATAATGTTTACGCGGTGGTTGTTCCATTGAGCTGTTGTCGCAGCAGATGTGATAGTGATACCACGTTCTTGCTCTTGCTCCATCCAGTCCATTTGTGACGCACCTTCGTGAGTTTCACCGATTTTGTGGATTTTACCAGTGTAGTAAAGGATACGCTCAGTTGTAGTTGTTTTACCGGCGTCAACGTGAGCCATGATACCGATATTACGAGTTTTTTCAAGTGAAAATTCGCGTGCCATGAGGTTTGTTTCTCCTATATTTTTTATTTCTATTCTATTATAACACGATTTCAATAAAAACGGATAGGCAGGACCCACCCGTTCTCAGTGTTTATCTTGTTTAGTTGGTTTCAACTTGTGAGATGGGAAGTTGAATTGAACTCGGGCTAAAGTTAGTTAGCCGATTTGAGCCGGAACGGGATGCTGTGTGAAAAAGATAAACTTCCTTGTATTCGTCGAATACTGCGTCAGTTTCCTATTTTCACTTTGCATCCTTGCCGTTCCTAGCATCATGATTTTACCAACGGAAGTGTGCGAAGGCACGGTTAGCTTCAGCCATACGGTGAGTGTCTTCACGTTTCTTAACTGCTGCACCAGTGTTGTTAGCAGCATCCAAGATTTCTTTTGCAAGACGGTCTTGCATTGTGTGTTCACCACGAAGGCGAGCGATTGTTACCAACCAACGAAGTCCAAGTGTTGTACGACGTTCTGGACGAACTTCAACTGGGACTTGGTAGTTAGATCCACCAACACGACGTGCACGTACTTCAAGTACAGGCATGATGTTTTCCATAGCTGTTTCAAATACTTCAAGTGCATCGTTACCAGTAGCTTCTTTGATTTGCTCAAAAGCACCGTAAACGATTGAAGCAGCTGTACCACGTTTACCATCAAGCATAACGCGGTTGATAAGACGAGTAACTAGTTGTGAATTGTAAAGCGGATCTGGCAATACGTCACGTTTTGGAGCTCTATTTTTACGACTCATTTCTCTTTATCCCCTTTCCTTATGCTTTTTTCGGACGTTTAGTACCGTATTTAGAACGGCCTTGTTTACGATCGTTAACACCTGCAGTATCAAGTGCACCACGGACGATATGGTAACGTACCCCTGGAAGGTCTTTTACACGTCCACCGCGAAGAAGCACCACGCTGTGCTCCTGCAAGTTGTGTCCGATACCTGGGATGTAAGCAGTAACTTCGATAAGGTTGCTCAAACGTACACGAGCAAATTTACGAAGGGCTGAGTTAGGTTTTTTAGGCGTCATAGTTCCAACACGAGTTGCAACACCACGTTTTTGTGGTGAAGAAACGTTTGTTTGAACTTTTTTATGACTGTTGTAACCAACGTTCAAAGCTGGTGATTTAGATTTTTCTACTTTTGATTTACGCGGTTTGCGAACCAATTGGTTAATTGTAGGCATCTACATTCTCCTGTGTTTTTTTTATTTTTTTGGTGATGATACACTTGGTGACAGCTATCATCTGTGTGTACTTTTTGCAACATTTGTCAGCACGTCCCTGTACACTCTTGAGAGACCAAAAAGTAAAAAAAGTACCGTCTAACATTGTACCACTTTTTTTCTATTTTTTTGTCAATATATTTCTTCTTATTTTTTTGACTTCTTTACTCTAAAATCTCTTTGAAAACGGTCACCTACCAGATAGACTCTTCAACCGACCACATAGACAAAGCTTCTTGTAATTGTCAAAAAAATGGTGTTTAATAGACTTGTAAGTAAGAGATCTCTATTACAACTAGATAAAGGAGAAATTATGAAAGTCAAACTCGACATTGATCAGCATTATATTGAAGAACAAATCATCATAGAAGCACCAACTTTGTCCCATAGAGTTCAAAAAGTTCAAGACTTTGTTCAATCGCTAGATCAAAAAGAAACTCTTAAAGGAAAAATTTCAAGATCAGGTTTTTTTCTTATCGAAATTCAAAAAGATTCAACGGATTTACATTGAAAACCGTAAAGTGCTGGCTGAAACGGACAGTCGAATCTATGCTCTGACATTCGTCTCTACCAAGCAGTTGAAATCTTACCTGCTTCCTTTATCCAAATTTCCCAATCTGAAATTGTCAACATAGATGCTATCAGTCATCTTAAACTAACCTCTAACGGCTTGATTGAAATTTATCTTAAAAACGAAAGTTTTACCTACTCATCTCGCCGTTACCTCAAAGCTATTAAGGAGAAATTAGAACTATGAAAAAACAAGTATTTCACGATGCCACAACTGGTATCCTCATCGGCCTCATCCTATCTATTATCTTTTCGTTTATCCACTCACCAAGTAACTACGCACCTCTCAGCCCCAACTCTTTGATTGGTCAATTCATGACCCAACATCAGGTGCATGGATCACTCGTCCTGCTTTACTGTCTGCTTATCTGGGCAGCGATTGGAGTCCTCTTTAGTTTTGGCGGTCGTCTCTTTGCCCAAGACTGGAGTCTCCTTCGAGCTACTGTCACTCACTTCTTCCTTATGTTGCTAGGTTTCGTCCCTCTAGCAATCCTAGCAGGATGGTTTCCGCTTCACTGGACTTTCATCCTTCAACTCATCCCAGAGTTTGCAATCGTCTACCTCATCATCTGGATTGTTCTCTACAAAGAGAGAATCTAAAAAAGTTGCACACATCAATCAACTATTGGCTCATAAAAAATAATACCTAAAAACCCACTCACAAAACGGAGTGGGTTTTTGCTTATAATTTTTGCTTCAGCTCTAACAAGAGATTCATGGCTTGCATAGGTGTTATATTGTAAACATCTATATTTGCCAACTCTGTCAGGATTGGATTTTCTTCTTTTTCATCAAAAAGCGACATCTGCTCATTGACAGTATTTTGATTGGTAGGAATTGGACTTTCCTGACCTTGGCTCTCTAGTTGAGTTAAAATTGCATCTGCTCTTTTTAGCAAGTCTGCTGGCAATCCTGCAATCTTAGCAACGTGAATACCGTACGATTTGTCTGCTGGACCTGGTTCAATCTTATGAAGGAAAGTGACCTGACCATTTTGCTCAAGCGTAGCCACGTGAACATTCACTAGATGTTCAAGACTAGCTTCCAGACTGGTTAATTCATGGTAGTGCGTCGCAAAAAGAGTCTTGGCTCCAATATGCTCGTGGATGTACTCGATGATAGACTGGGCTAAAGCCATGCCGTCATAAGTTGCGGTTCCACGGCCTAGCTCATCAAAAAGAATCAAGGAATCCTTGTCGCATGACTAATGGCATTATTAGCTTCCATCATCTCTACCATAAAGGTAGATTGGCCTGAAACCAAGTCATCTGCCGCCCCAATACGGGTAAAAATTGCATCAAAGATTGGCAAGCGGGCACTTTCTGCAGGGACATAAGAACCCATCTGTGCCATAACTGCTGTTATAGCTAACTGGCGCATATAAGTTGACTTCCCGCTCATATTAGGCCCTGTAATCAGTTGAATGCTGGTCTCTTCATCCATCTGGATGCTGTTTGGGATATAGGTTTGAGCTCCCATGACCTTTTCAACGACGGCATGACGACCTTTTTGGATATCTATGCTAGAGTCTTCCCCAAACTCTGGTCGAATCAGGTGTTGTTTTTCTGCAACTACTGCCAAGCCTTGCAAGACATCGATAGTAGCGATTCCTTGAGCCAGAGCCTGTAGACGTTGGATATACTTGCCAACCTCCTCACGAATACGCATAAAGATTTCGTACTCTAGGTTTGCTGATTTCTCACGCGCCTCTAGCATTTCACCTTCGATACGCGCTAACTCCTCTGTCCCAAAACGCTCAGAGTTTTTCAGCGTAGCCTTGCGGAAAAAGTGGGCTGGTACGTTGCCTAGCTGCGAGTTGGTCACATGGAAATAGTAGCCGTCTTTTTTATTGTAGTCAATCTTGAGAGTATTGATGCCAGAGTTTTCTCTTTCCTTGGCCTCGATCTCAGCAATCCAGCTGGTCCCTTCTCTCAGCACACGACGGTATTTATCCAAGGTCTCATCAAAGCCCGTTCGGATAATACCACCTTCGGTAATCACGTGAGGAGCCTCAGGAGCAATAGCTGCACTAATCAAACTTTCCAACTCAGGAATAGCATCTAGTTGTTCAATCAGATAAGCTAGAGCTGGTTGCTCCATTCCCTCTAAAATGGCGCGAATCCTTGGAACACTTCCCAAGGTAGTCGCTAGTTGCAAGAGGTCTTTAGGATTGCTTTTCCCAAAAGACACTCGACTGGCCAGACGCTCGATATCGTAGACTCCCTTGAGACTTTCTGTCAAATCACTGCGCTCAAAGAAATAGTCCAGAAAGACTTGCACAACTTCCTGACGTTCTAAGATACGGTTCTTATCAATCAAAGGGCGTTGAATCCAAGAACGCAAGAGTCGCATACCCATTGCAGTTTTAGTCTCATCTAGCAACCAGAAAAGGCTGCCTTGTTTCTTACCTGAGCGAGCATTTTCAACCAAATCCAGACTAGCCTTGGTCGCAAAATCCATCTGCAAAAAATCTTTGATTTCATAACGGATAACAGGTTTTAAGTGATTCAACTCTCTCATCTGCGTCCGATGAACATACTGGAGAAGTTTTCCACTGGCAGCTTTTTCAATGGGCGCCAATCCTGAATCCAACAGATGAAGGTCTTCATATGCTTCCTGTTCGTAGGAAAGGACTAGATTCATTTGACGACTGAGAATCTGCTCTTCCGCTTCAGATAATTCGTAGCCAATCACTACTTCTCTAGCCTTGAGGTTGCGGATTTCACCACAGACTAGAGAAAAATCTGATAGCCCCGTTACATAAAAATCACCTGTTACTAGGTCCATGTAGGCTAAACCATATTGAGACCCATCACGATCAATAGCTACCAAAAAGTTGTTTTGACTATCTGGCTTACTACTATCAACCACCGTCCCTGGTGTAATGACCTGAACAACCTCGCGCTTAACAACACCAACAGCTTGCTTAGGATCTTCCATCTGCTCGGCGATGGCAACCTTGTAGCCACGCTCAACTAGGACATCTATATACTGTTGGGCAGAGTGATAAGGAACACCAGCCATAGGAATAGGATTTTCAGCATTTTTATTACGACTGGTTAGTGAGATTTCTAGTATCTGGGCAGCATTGACTGCATCTTCATAAAACAACTCATAAAAATCACCCATACGAAAAAGCAAAAAAGCATCTGGATATTGTTTTTTGATATCCACATACTGTTGCATACCAGGTGATAATTTTTCAGTAGTCATTTACTCTCTCCTTGTAAAAACAGTCCTGAGAGAAGCTCTCAAGACCTTATCTATCTTCCATTAACTCTAGCAAGCGTTCTTCCATGACTTTGGCTGCATGTTGATCTTTACAGATAACCAACAAGGTATTCGCTCCGGCAACAGTACCTAAAATCCATTCATCTTTATTTGAATCTACTACATTGGCTAAAACGGATGCTTCTCCAAGTTTAGTGTGGAGAACCAAGGTGAATTCGGCTCTTGCAACACCCTCTAAGTGATGTGAAAGGAATTCGACCAGATCAATCTTCTCTGTCTCATTTGCTAGCACATAGTAAACAACATCGTTTTTCTTAACTTTGGTTAAAGCCAAGCTCTCGCAAATCACGGGATAAGGTCGTCTGTGTCACAAAGACATTACAAGCTTCCAATCGATCCTGGATTTCTTTTTGAGTGCCTAATTTTTCTTCTGTAATCATTCGCTTAATAAGCTGATGACGTTCTCTTTTTCTCATATGTTCCTCTCGAGTGCATATTTATAACATTTTACATTTTTTTAGTAAGAACATTATATCAAAAAAACTGGATATTTCAAAAAAATTCTCTTCTTTCCAAAAAAATGTAGTAAATTGTGTTAAAATAGTAGAAAAGCCCTAAAGGAGCCCTAAATGAATACAAAAGAATTGATTGCTAGCGAGTTGGCTAGCGTCATTGATAGCCTGGATCAAGAGGCTATTTTAAATTTACTAGAAACACCTAAAAAAACTCAGATATGGGAGATGTCGCCTTCCCTGCCTTCTCATTGGCAAAGGTTGAACGTAAAGCTCCTCAAATGATTGCTGCTGACATCGCTGAAAAGATCAATAGCCAAGCTTTTTGAAAAAGGTTGTAGCAACAGGTCCTTACGTAAACTTCTTCCTTGATAAAGCTGCCATTTCTGGTCAAGTTCTACAAAAACGTTATCACTGAAAAAAAGAGCACTACGCTGACCAAGAGATTGGCAATCAAGAAAAATGTTGTCATTGACATGTCTAGCCCTAATATTGCTAAACCATTTTCAATCGGTCACCTTCGTTCAACAGTTATCGGAGATAGCTTGTCACATATCTTCCAAAAAATCGGCTATAAAACTGTCAAGGTCAACCATTTGGGAGACTGGGGTAAACAGTTTGGGATGCTGATTGTTGCCTACAAGAAATGGGGTAACGAGGAAGCTGTCAAAGCCCATCCAATCGATGAACTCCTCAAGCTCTATGTCCGCATTAATGCTGAAGCTGAGAACGACCCAAGCTTGGATGAAGAAGCGCGCGAATGGTTCCGCAAGCTTGAAAATGGAGATGAGGAAGCTCTTGCTCTTTGGCAATGGTTCCGCGATGAAAGCTTAGTAGAATTTAACCGCCTATACGATGAATTACAAGTTGAATTCGACAGCTATAACGGGGAAGCCTTCTACAATGACAAGATGGATGCAGTTGTAGATATCCTCGCTGAAAAAGGACTTTTGGTCGAATCAGAAGGTGCCCAAGTTGTGAATCTTGAAAAATACGGAATTGAACACCCAGCTCTTATCAAGAAATCTGACGGCGCGACTCTCTACATCACACGTGACCTAGCTGCGGCCCTCTACCGTAAAAACGAATATCAATTTGCTAAATCGATTTATGTCGTTGGTCAAGAACAATCTGCTCACTTCAAACAACTCAAGGCTGTCTTGCAAGAGATGGGTTACGATTGGAGCCAAGATATTGTCCATGTTCCGTTTGGTTTGGTTACAAAAGAAGGGAAAAAACTTTCTACTCGTAAAGGGAATGTTATCTTGCTAGAACCAACTGTTGCAGAAGCCATCAGCCGTGCTAAAGCACAGATCGAAGCCAAAAATCCAGAACTTGAAAACAAAGACCAAGTCGCTCATGCTGTTGGAGTTGGGGCCATTAAATTCTATGACCTTAAAACTGACCGTACAAATGGATATGACTTCGACCTTGAAGCTATGGTATCCTTCGAAGGGGAGACTGGCCCTTATGTTCAATACGCTTACGCTCGTATCCAATCAATCTTGCGTAAAGCCGATTTCAAACCTGAAGCAGGTGCCAACTATAGCTTGAACGATGCTGAAAGCTGGGAAATCATCAAACTAATCCAAGACTTCCCACGTATCATTAAACGTGCAGCTGATAACTATGAGCCGTCTATCATCGCTAAATTTGCAATCAGCTTAGCTCAGGCCTTTAACAAATACTATGCCCACACTCGTATCTTAGATGAAAGCCCAGAACGTGACAGTCGCCTAGCTCTCAGCTATGCAACAGCAGTTGTCCTTAAAGAAGCCCTTCGTCTGTTGGGTGTAGAGGCGCCAGAGAAGATGTAAATCGCCAAAAAGTTACTTGATTGCGGAGCAATCTAAGTAACTAACGCCAAATCCTATTCGGACTTTGGCTAGGCGCTTCACTAGTTTTAGGACATAAATATGATCGATTTATGTCCTAAAACGTCGTAATCTTAAAGTTATTGGAACTAAAGTTCCTAGTCTCTTGACGGCAATCGGTATTGGGCGATTTGCCTAAACGCCTTACTAATGCATCCAAATAAATAATATTGATTTATTTGGATGCATATCGTGATTTAATAAATTAGTTTATTACTAAACAATCGTAAGGAACTAACGCCAAATCCTATTCGGGCTTTAGCTAGGCACTTACAGTATTAGCAGTCGAAAGGCGAAGGAGTTTCGCTGTTCTATCACCACCTACTTCTTTATCACTTAGGGAGAATTTTTATGAGCCAGTATGCTTATATTCTAGTTGTTATCAGTCTTCTTTTTCTCTTTCTTGTCAACAAATATGAAAAAGAGAAACTTCAAAGACTGCTTCAGGACCAACTATTGAAAGATCAAGATTTTCGTGCAACTATCAAAGAAAAATCCAAACGATAGAAAACATCAATGATGTCATTGACTACATTAACAAAGGTTACCGTTTAGGAATTCCCATTTCAAAAGAAATCGTTGACGAAATTCGCAGATAAGAAAAAAACTCGAGATACCATTTCTCGAGTCTTTTTATTTATTTCTTCTGACAGCTAAGATTTCTACCAGGATAACAATCCCTAAGGATACCATGGTTCCAAATGGTGCTGCATCTTCATCAAAAATTTTCTCAGAGAACAGTAGCAGAGCAATCGCTAATAGTAGCAAAGCACTGCATAGCAGAATATCCTTGAAACTTGGCTTGCGTCTTGTGTACTTTAAAAATGATCTAACTAGTTTACTCATGTGACTCTTCCCTTTTGAGATAACTCCTTGATTCCAGCAGGCAAAAAATCCTAGCGCAGAAAATCTATCCTTTTACAAAGCTTCTAATTGATAGAGCTCGGCAATGATTCCAGCAACCTTTTTAATATCTCCTAGCATTCCGCGCATTTCAAAGTCAGCTAGGACTGGAAAACCAAAGCGCTGGCTATATTGCTTGGCGGTCAAACAGTATTGGTTGTTAAAATTGCGGTTACCTGATCCTACGACACCAAAACACTTGCTAGCATTGTCACCATAGGCGATAAAGTCACCTACTGGAGTGGTCAAGATTTCCACATCTCCATTGTCAACCCCATTGCCACCTTCGAGGTAAGTCGGTAGAAAAGCCACATACGGGTTGGTCATCTCAAAGAAGTCTTCTCCTTCCTTGACCAAGTCTTTAATATGAATTTTTTCCACATCAATATTCGCATACTGCTCCAACAAATAAGCTTTCAAACGTGTCACAAAACTCTCCGTGTTCCCACTCAGACTGATATAAACTAAGGAAATTTTTTTCATCTTTTCCTCCCTCTTTCTCGAATCCAAAAAAATAACTACCAAGATTGTATCTTGATAGTTATCCTTTGTCAACTCTTAGGCGAGTTCTTCCTCTTGAGATTCTGTTAGTTCTTTTTGCTGACGCCATATTTTATAAAAGACGATTCCCAAAAAGATAACATTGATGACGATGAATATGATAGTGGTTACTTTTGACATGACTTCCATTCCTAAACGAAGGGTGTCATCTTTAATCAATTGCATAGCATCTTGTAGATTCATATTGTCATGGACTAGTCCAACAATGGCTAGCAAGGCATATCCAACATAAGTGTAGTTTGCCAACTGCAAGTTCTTACGAATTAAGAAAACAAAGGCTACTACAACTAAGATAGCAGATAGAATAATTAGTATCGTGTTAAATAGAGTGAGATGACTCAGACACTTGGTGGGCATAGTTAACAGCATCTTCTATTTGTTGAGCACTAAGTGTCCCAACATTTTCTTGGCTAGCACGAAGGGCGTCCTTACTAGGTACTGGAGTGAGTATTCCAACTACTGCCAAGAATGAACTAATCGCTGATAACACCAATAAAACCCATAGATAGATTGGTTTCTTTTTCATAAAAGTAACCTCCTCATATTTTTTAAACTTATTATAGCATATTTTAAAATGGATAACAAAAGTTAGAGGGTGACCTCAATCTGCTTGCGGTAGGCCTTTGGAGACTTTCCACATAGTTTTCGAAAGACCTTGTAGAAATACCCTACATTACTATAACCAACCGTATAGCAAATATCCTCAATACTATCGTTTGTAGACAGCAAGAGTTGCTGGGCTGCCTTAATACGTTGCTTATTGAGAAGCTCCGCGAAGGTTGAATTGGTTTCCTTCTTGATTAACTGACCTAAGTAAACCGGATTGATAAAGAGATCCTTGCTGATATCCTTGAGAGAAAGCTCTTTTTTATAGTCTCTACCAATGACTTCGAGTACACTGACGACATTTTCATTCATGCGGTATTGACCAAAGAAGGACGTCAAGGTTTCTTTTGTATAAGCCACTAAGTCCTCAAAGTTAGTAATAGCATGAATTCTCTTGACAATATCTGTCATATCATCTGCTTTCAAATGTTCAAAGAGATGGAAGACATCCATAACAAACTGAGTAAAGAGTTGCTTGGTGATGGATACCCTAGGTGTGTTTTCTAGCACAATCTTCTCGAGTAGGTTTAACTCATCGATAATCTGCTGAAGATTTCCCTGGATAATCACCCGATAGATGGGTTCATAATATGAGAAGAGACTTTCAGACTGATCGAGGTTTACAGTTCCATAGAAAAGTGCTTTTTCTACATTAAATTTCCATTTCTCAAAGTTGGCCTGATAAGGTGCCCCAAAAGGCAGAACGAGTAAACCGTCGAATTTCTGGTCCGCAATCACAATTTGCCAGTCCTGACCTAAAAACGTAGTAAGGAATAACAAAATCCCTTGTTTTTTTCTTTTTGAAAGACCAATCCACCAGTTTTCTTTTTTTGAGAAAGATGCGCATTAAATGCTTCTTCATCTAATTTTTTTGACTTAAAAATTTCTGGTTCATGCACTTTCTCACGAAGTTGACCAAGGATTTTCTCAAGTAAATGCTCCAGTTCAACCTTATCAACTGGTTTGACAAGGTAGTCTACAACATTGAGGTTCATGGCTTTCTTGACATAATCAAATTCTTGATAGCCTGAGAGAAGGATATAATATGCATCTGGCAACAATTCCTTCATCTCCCCAATCATTTCAAGACCTGTCTTGTCAGGCATGTTGACATCAGAAATGACGACATCTACAGGATGCTCTCGAACATAGTCCAATGCCTCGTCGGCATGGTTGGCTGTTGCGACAACTTCCATATCCCATTTTTCAAAAGGAATCAAACGCTTAAGTCCTTCTGTAATCATGTACTCATCATCAACTAATAGTACTTTATACATGTTTATCCTTTCTCTTCGTCCTGAATGGTGATTCTATATTGAACACCCTTTTGTTCAGCAGATTCTACGCTAATGTTATAGCGGTCTCCAAAGTAGAGTACAAAGCGTTCGTGGATATTCACAATCCCAATCGACTGTCGTTTCCCACTATAATCTGCTGTATGTTCAAAGGTTCTTTGAGACAGTTTAGCTTGGATTTCTGCTAGTTTTTCAGCAGACATTCCACGGCCATTATCAGTTACCAAGATTTCGACATAGCCATCTTGTTTCAAAGCCTTGATACTGATAACATTATCTGTTCTTTTGTGATCAACTCCATGGGCAAAATAATTTTCCACTAAAGGTTGGAGGGTGAACTTTGGAATACGCATTTCTTCCAATTCAGGATCAATTTTAAATCCATAGGCAATAGATTTTGGATAGCGAACCATACAGAGATAACTGTACTTCCGACAAAACTCCACTTCTTGTTTGAGTGTCGTTTCTCGCTCGTCAGAGATATTATTGCGCAGGAGACTACTGAACTCATAGATGATATCTGCTAATTCATTTTGGTTCTCCATAACTGCATACATCCGCAAAAATTCCAAAGTATTATACATGAAATGCGGATTAATCTGAGCTTGTAGCGCTCGCATGTTGGCATCTTTTTGATTGAGTTCCAGCTGATAAATATCATGAATGTTACTTTCCAGTCGATCCAACATATCATTTGTCGACTCAGCAATTAGAAGCAACTCCTGATCCTTTTTGTCGGTATTGATCCTCTTGGTCTGCTCTCCCTTAGTAATGGCTTGAATGGAATCCACCAAGTCCACAACCTGACTTTGATAGTCAGAAAAGGTCCTTCTTAAGGTCATATATAAAATGATGATAAAGAGGGCGCTCAAACCTAAAATAAGTGCCGAACTTGCTAAGGTCCCACTCCAAACATAATCATTTGGTACAGCTACTCGAACTTGATAACCATGGGCTGTTGTTCCTACTAACCAAGATTCATTAGTCCCTTTTGTCCCTATATAGAACATATCTGTTTCATATGGTGCAATGACAGTTACTGCTACAGGAATTGTTCCCCCTAGTATTGTCAATCGCCTTATAGAGGAATTCTGGTTCTACGGAAATATAAATGACCCCTATAGCTTGGTCCGAGATGGGATCAGACACTGGAACAGCGAAACTATTAGCATCCGGTTTAAAGCTATCAGCTGGAATCTTCTGTCCACCTCGGTTTCCTCTTTTGGAAACAAATACATCTGTTGAATCCTGTAGAACAATCGAAACACCTGTCACAAAATCGTTTCGCACGTATATATCATCAATATTTTCATAAATGGAAACAGAAATATAAGGCGACGCCTTGCGTTCTAACTGCCAATAAAAATAATCCGGCGTGCTGAGACTAAAATATTTGTAAATCCCTTCGATGCGGGCTTGATTCTCGACCAATTCCTGAGCTAGGCGGGTTGACTCTCGATAATAGTATTCAACCTCATCAACTGTTCGAGCGAGAACACGCTGACCAACACGATTGGCTTCCCTTTCACGCATATCCCAGTCTGCATAAGAAATCAAGAGAGCAAAGCAGGAAATGATGATAATCATTACCAGACTATAAATTCTTAGGAGTGAGTGGAGGCGAAATTGTTTGGTCTTATTTGGTTGCCAATTTTTCATGAATACTTTCATAAACAGGCTCCAATAAATCACTAATAAAGAAATGCCACATTCCAATACCTACAAAAGCAATGAGGGCTGGCATATAGAAACCAATAATGGCTAACAAGACGCTACCAAAAAGAACCTTGGCCACTGCTGATAAACTCATAAAAATTCCGATAAAGGCAAGCTTTAGGGTGTTTTTATAGGATAATTCAAAGTATACCTGCAACTTTAAAGATACCGTATAGGCCAAAAATACCAAGGCTACTAAAAAGATATTTAGAAAGGTTGCTGCCAAGTGGATAATGGTCTGGTTTGGCAACTGAATCATCAGATACAAACCATAAATCAAAATTAAGTCAATCCCTATAAAGGTGTAGAAACTAAGATTGCTCTTTACAAAATTGCTCTTAAATAAAGCCCATGCTTCCTTGAAACGATAAGCACGATAAGAATAACCGTGTTCTGCATATAAACTCATGAGGGTTGCACTAGCGGGTGCTATACCAAAGACCACTCCTCCTGCTAATGTCAATAACCAAAAATAAGCCGTCGCAATCATCCCCAAAAAGAAACGATGAAAGACTAGCTCAATGAAATTTCCCACGGTTTGCCTCCTATACATTAATCTAGTTTTATTATAACATATTTCAAGCGCTCTCAAAAAAATAGGAGCAATAAAAAAATAAATACATTTATTGGTGTAATAACGATATTTGTACTATAATAAAGATAGATAGAGATACCGATTAATAATCAAAGAACAAAGGCTTTTACCAGGGCAGATGGATATGTTTGAAAATTAGATAATTACTATTCAACTTAATTATTGGTTTGACAAAAATAACGAAAAGGGGTACAAGACATGACTATTTTTTTATTTTTAAGAACTACCGTGTTTTTGGATTGCTCTTATTTTGAGTCTTTTTCTCTGATAAATTGTTCAAACAACAATATGTAAAAAAATCGTAAAAAAATAATTTGCGCTATAATCATGTTAGTCGTATCATTATCATATCTGTTCTAGTTATTTTTAAGAATACAGGAATTTGTTTGTCCTGTATTCTTTTTTTCGTCAAATGTACATTGATAAAATAAATAACAAGTTGATAACATCAATCAAATTAGAAGCGAAAAAAAGGTAGAGATTGAACTGAAATATAGTGACATGTATTGAAATTGGAAAAAAAGAAAAAAACGCTTAAAAATCAGCATTTTTTTCTTATGTATTGATTCGTATTGAATGCTTACTTCACTTCTATAAAAAGATTAAATAATTTCTATTTTAGCTGTTAGAAACGTTGGTACATCAATGTTTTTAGAATGCTACATAATAAAAAGGTAGAGTGAATGGTAGAGTAGTAAAAAAATAGTTGTTATCCTAGTTGATAAAAAAAATCTCTGATTTCCTCATCTTTTATAAAATAATATATAATTTTCCCCTCTCTTCTAGTATCCAAGATGTTTTGATTGGCTAGTTTACGAAGATGGTGGGATGCAGATGCCATACTGAGATCTAGTAAAAAGGCTATATCACAGACACAGAGTTCTTCAACAGCAAGGAGATAAAAGATGATATTTATCTGTTTACTATCGGTAAACTTTGATAAAAATGCGAAGTGATTTTTTTGGACTTTTTTTCCTTTTCAAGGTAGTTCGTTGCGGTTGTAACATTTTGTTGATTAATAACATCCACTTGGCAGATACTATCTTTTTTCATAATTTTTTCTCCTAGCCGAACACAGTCCTTAGTATGTCAAAAACGTTGTTTTCAATCAGGATATATATCCCCAGTCCTAAATAAACACTGGCAATAAACCATCTGCTATATTTTTCCAAAGTTTCTCCAACAGAAGGGACTTGTGCCAATTTTTGGGCAGAAAAAAACCAAGAGATAAATCATGACTAGAAAGGTAAGTAAAGCCACTATCAAATTCGCTAAATTTAAGGTAATAAAATATGGGACAAAAAAACACCAATATTGTCAGCACCACAACTTGCAAAAAGTAATCATAGCAACTAGAAAAATCAGGTTTTTATTATCTTTGCGCAAACCATCTTTTGCAATAGCTTCTCCATCAGAATCTCCTAAAAGCAAAACTTTGAGGCCTAGGAAAATTGGAATCAAACCGAGCAAACCTAAAATCTCTTTACTAGGAATATAATTTAAGACAAATGCAAAAAAAGCAAACTTAGCAATATTAGACTAACAGAGCCTAGAAATTGTCCTAAATAGATGTTAATGATGTCCTTTCTGCTTTTTTTCTTTTTGGCAAAAAAATAACATTAGGATAATAAGTAAGTCTACGGCTGTCCCAGAATACAGAATTATTGAAGTAACAACATTTTGAACCATAAAATACCTCATTCAAATATTTTTTTGAATGTATTCTAACATTAAACTTTGTAGATGTCAACTTCAGCTCCATCAAAATATAGATAAGAAGGTAGTGTACCAAACATTAAAAAGCCCTGCCATCGAAATGATAGCAGGGCTTAACTTCAATATCCAGATGATATATTTATCTAAAAAAGGTAGCGAAAAAGGTAGAGATTGAACTGAAATATAGTGACATGTATTGAAATTGGAAAAAAGAAAAAACGCTTAAAATAAGCGTTTTTCTTATGTATTGATTCGTATTGAATGCTCACTTCACTTCTGTAAACACAACGTGTTTGCGAAGTTTTGGTGAGTATTTCTTCAATTGAAGACGGTCTGGAGTGTTACGTTTGTTTTTAGAAGTAAGGTACAAGCGTTCACCAGATTCTTTGTGTTCAAGTGTAATATTTACGCGCATGGTATCTCCCTTCTATTATTCAGCTGATGCAGCTTTAGCGATCTTACGTCCTTTGTAGTATCCTTTAAGTGATACACGGTGAGAACGTGAGTAATCTCCAGTAGTTTCGTCAAAGTTTACAGATGGAGCTGTTACTTTGTAGTGTGTACGACGTTTGTTTTTCTTCGCTTTTTGAAGTGCGACTGCAGGTACTGCCATTTCGTTTTTTTCTCCTTTTTAAGATATAAATTCAATTAGGTTTGATTTTCATCAACTTTAATAGTATATCAAAACTTTTTTGTAAAGTAAAGTTACTTGACAAAAAAAGATGAAAAAATTTCCTATCCAAGGTTCTGGATAGGAAAATAGATTAAATATCAATCTCGAATGGTTCGTCAATGGTTTCTGAGACATATTTCCCATCTTTCTTTCGTTGTTTGACGCATTCGGTGAGAAGATATTCAATTTGCCCATTGACTGATCGGAAGTCATCTTCTGCCCATGATGCGAGTGCAGCATATAACTTATTCGAGAGTCGAAGGGGGATTTGCTTTTTTTTAGCTTCTGCCATTTCTAATAAAGGCTTCCTGTATTGACAATTGGTTGTGCATCATGATTGCCACAGAGAACGACTAGGAGATTAGAAACCATCGCTGCTTTACGCTCTTCATCTAGTTCAACCAACTCTCCTTCATTGAGACGTTCCAATGCCATTTCAACCATTCCTACAGCGCCGTCTACAATCATCTTTCGTGCATCGATAATGGCTGATGCTTGTTGACGTTGAAGCATAACGGCAGCAATTTCTGGTGCATAAGCTAGATAAGTAATACGTGCCTCAAGGATTTCCAAACCAGCATCCTCTACGCGACTTTGTATCTCTTCACGAATACGTTTAGCTACAATCTCACTAGAACCGCGGAGACTTCCTTCATCGGCTTGCCCATCACCTGTAGTATCCACATTCGGAGACACATCGTAAGGATAGATGCGGACAATATTACGAAGGGCACTATCACACTGCAATGAGAGATATTCTTTATAGTTATCAACGTTGAAGACTGCTTTGGCTGTATCAACAACTCTCCAAGTTACCGCAATTCCAATTTCAACTGGATTCCCTAAGCAATCGTTAATCTTTTGACGAGAATTACTCAAAGTCATAACTTTGAGGGAAATCTGTTTCTTGCCAATTTCAATGTTTACATCATTGCCATTTGATGATTTCATCCCTGAAAAAGGTGATTTTGTGCTAACATCACCACTTTGACCAAGTCGAGTGTGGTTTGCAGGATTGACTGCTATACTGAAGGGATTGACAAAGTAAAGCCAGGTTCTTTGATGGTACCTGTATAATTACCAAAGAGGGTCAAAACCAGAGCTTCCTGAGGTTTGACAACTTTTAAACCAGCATGAGCTAGAGCTGCAATTAAGATTAATAAAAGACCGATAATAATTCCAAAAATGTTTTCTGAACCAGCACCAATGATAAATATAAAGACACCAAGTACGAGTGCCAACTCGATAAGTATCAACGCTACTACACCATTTGGTTTTTGAATTGATTAGCTTTTTCAGTCATCAGAATGACCTCCTATTTTTTTGATATCTAAATGATATCACTTTAATTTTAAATGTCAATAAAAAAATGCAATCTTTTTTTAAAAAGATTTCAATGTATTGAATTTTCTGAAAATTCAAGAATTTTTCTTCTGTTATTCATGCGAAAAATTGTGCTATAATGGAACAAACTGAAACGGGAGGGACTTGAATGACAGAATTAGATAAACGTCACCGCAGCAGTATCTATGACAGCATGGTTAAATCACCAAACCGTGCCATGATGCGAGCAACCGGGATGACAGATAAAGACTTTGAAACACCTATTGTAGGTGTCATTTCAACCTGGGCAGAAAACACTCCATGTAATATCCACTTGCATGACTTTGGTAAACTTGCAAAAGAAGGTGTCAAATCTGCTGGTGCTTGGCCTGTACAATTTGGAACCATTACGGTAGCAGACGGGATTGCTATGGGAACGCCTGGTATGCGCTTCTCTTTGACATCTCGTGATATTATTGCGGACTCAATCGAGGCTGCTATGGGTGGTCACAACGTAGATGCCTTTGTAGCTATCGGTGGTTGTGACAAGAACATGCCTGGTTCTATGATTGCCATTGCCAATATGGATATCCCAGCCATTTCGCTTACGGTGGTACTATCGCCCCTGGAAAACTAGATGGCAAAGACATCGACTTGGTTTCTGTATTTGAAGGAATCGGTAAATGGAACCACGGTGATATGACAGCTGAAGACGTCAAACGTCTGGAATGTAATGCCTGCCCTGGCCCTGGCGGATGCGGTGGTATGTATACTGCCAACACGATGGCTACTGCTATCGAAGTTTTGGGTATGAGTTTACCAGGCTCTTCTTCTCACCCTGCAGAGTCTGCTGATAAGAAAGAAGATATCGAAGCAGCTGGACGCGCCGTTGTCAAAATGCTTGAACTCGGTATCAAACCGTCTGATATCTTGACTCGTGAAGCCTTTGAAGATGCTATTACTGTTACTATGGCTCTCGGTGGTTCTACTAACGCCACTCTTCACTTGCTCGCCATTGCCCATGCGGCTAATGTTGACTTGTCACTTGAGGACTTCAATACCATCCAAGAGCGTGTGCCTCACTTGGCCGACCTGAAACCTTCTGGTCAGTATGTCTTCCAAGACCTCTACGAAGTCGGTGGTGTGCCTGCGGTTATGAAGTACTTGTTGGCAAATGGATTCCTTCACGGAGACCGTATCACATGTACTGGTAAGACTGTCGCTGAAAACTTGGCTGATTTTGCAGACTTGACACCAGGTCAAAAAGTCATCATGCCACTTGAAATCCTAAACGTGCAGACGGTCCGCTTATCATCCTGAACGGTAATCTTGCTCCTGATGGTGCCGTTGCCAAGGTATCTGGTGTGAAAGTTCGTCGTCACGTTGGTCCAGCCAAGGTATTTGACTCTGAAGAAGATGCCATCCAAGCTGTCTTGTCTGATGAAATCGTTGATGGCGATGTAGTCGTTGTACGTTTCGTTGGACCTAAGGGTGGTCCTGGTATGCCTGAGATGCTCTCACTTTCATCTATGATCGTTGGTAAAGGTCAAGGAGACAAGGTTGCCCTCTTGACAGACGGACGCTTCTCTGGTGGAACTTATGGTCTAGTTGTCGGACATATCGCACCTGAAGCTCAGGACGGTGGACCAATCGCCTACCTCCGTACAGGTGATATCGTCACTGTTGACCAAGATACTAAAGAAATTTCCATGGCTGTATCTGATGATGAACTTAAAAAACGTAAGGCAGAAACAACCTTACCACCACTCTATAGCCGTGGTGTCCTCGGTAAGTATGCCCATACCGTATCTTCTGCATCACGTGGTGCCGTTACAGACTTCTGGAATATGGAACAATCTGGTAAAAAATAAGCAAATCAAAAGCAAGCCCTTATGGCTTGCTTTTTTGTAATTTCAAAATAGATAACTATCGTGGTGGCAGTCCAAGTGCTATGCGTCCATAACGACTAATGCGTGTGATCTTCCAAGCCGGAGACCAGGTAACTTCAACCTTGACATCTTCAATGCCATCAATTTGTTTTAAACCTACTACGATCTCAATCGGCAAACTTTCTGCACAATCACAGGCAGTATCAGTGAAGGTCATGACAATCGTACAAAGTCCAGCCTCATCTAAATGAATCTCATAAATCAATCCAAGGTTGTATACATCTAGCTCTACATCTGTATCATAAACTTTTTCGAGCACTTCAATGATTTGGTCTTCCAATGCTAGAGCACGGTCATTAATCTTGATGTCTTCTCTCATTGTATTCCCTCCATTTTTTGACTGTTCCTATTTTCTCATAATTCTGACAATTTGGCAAGTTTTTCCCAATCCTGTTTAAAGCAAAAAAGTAGAGATTCTATCTCTACTTTTTATTGATTATTTTGATTTGACAGGTTTGTCTGCCAGAGCTTTAACGGCATTATTAATAGTTTCTGCATAAAGTTTAGCGCCTTCATCCTGCTTAGTGGTATCACTACCGAAGTGAACTCGGTCTGTCCCTTTCCAAATATCTGGATGATCTTTGGCGACTTGATTCCAATCTGCAAGTGCAATATATGGATATTTTTGTGCCAATTCACGCGCATAGCTTGCATACTGTTCTACGTAAGGTTGTGTTTCCTGTGTTGTGTCACCCTCGTATGGAGTTACAAGAACAAGCTGATGTCCCTTAGGTAGATTTGTTATCAGTAGATCAAGATCTTCCTTATAATTTTCAGGGTTATTGACACCAGTCGCGATGACTACAATTTTAGGCAAGGCTTTATTCTGACTGTAATTCAGCATCAATGCATTTGCTTGTTTAGTATTTCGACTGATCTGGCCATCAATCTGAGCGTCTGGTAAGAGCTCTTTCAGTCCAGCTGAAGCACGTAAGGTTACAGAATCTCCAATGATAGATACACCATCAGCTATGTTGTAGCGACTTGCTTCTGCTTGTTCTGCCATAGTTTGTTCGAGTGATATTAGTTTGAGCTTGATTAAGGCCAGTAACCATCAAATCCGTTTCAAAAGCACCTACTTGTGGAGCTATCAGAATCACAACCAAGGTAATCAAACTAAGAACTCCAACACTACCAGTAAAGATTGGTTTGATGTGAGGAATTTCTTCTGTCATTCGCAAGAGCTTGCTGGACTTCCCTGCAATAAAAGGTTCAATCACATAGAAAGAAAGGGTAGCAAAGAGATAAGAGAAGATAATCGTTAGAATCACTGCCGGTATATTCCCCATCAATTGAGAGAAGATGATATAAAACGGCCAGTGGAAAAGATAGACGGCATAGCTGGTGTCAGCTAAGAAGCTAATTACCTTTGGTTCTTCGATTGTCGGAGTTTTCTCGTGCAACAGTCGTGCTGCAACAATCATCAGAAGCGCAGCTAAGCTTGCCAACGAGAAACCAAATAAATAAGCAAAAAGATAATTAAATTTTACAAAGAAGGTCAATAAGAGTAAAACTCCGAGACCAGCTGAAAATACTAATAAGGTCTGTTTCAAGTCCAAGGTTTGATTCAAACGTTTGAGAAGAGGTGTCGTATGACGGACCCCTATCAAGGTAGCTAGGACACTACCTAGGAAGAATGGATAAACATGAGTCAAAGTTGAGAAGTAGAGTGTTGAGTAGGAGCTAACGATAAAGCTACCAATAAACATAGAAAGGAAGCTAATCATAAAGGTCGCTGAGGAAAGTAGGAAAATCATTCCTCGTAGTTGTCCACTTGTTTTTGCTCGTTTGGACAAGAACCAGACTGCTAAGCCCCACAAGATATAGTAATGAACTTCAACAGCTAAGCTCCAGTTGTGAACAAAGAGGTGAGGGATAAACTGAGATTCATAACTTCCTCCTGTCAACATTTCATAGAAGTTAGTCATAAATCCAAGAACGCCGGCAATTTGACCGCCGATTCCTGCCACATAATCCTGACGAACCAAGAACGTGAAGGGCATAACAACGAGGACCATCAAAACAACCGGTGGAAAAATTCGATAGAAGCGTCGTCTAAAAAATCCTAGGACATCAATCTTACCTTTTTGTCCAAATTCTTCTAATAATAGTGAAGTAATTAAAAAACCTGAAAATGTGAAGAAGACGTCAACCCCAAAGAAACCTCCTGGGAAAAGCGTCTGAAAGAAATGGTACAAGAGTACCAAAAGCAAACCTGTAATCCTAATTAAGGAAAACCATTTAATACGCATACGAGTTTATTCTCCATTCATTAGATTGGCAAAAAAAGCCATCTAATTTTTCAATCCATAATACCTTTTATTCTATCAAAAAACAGAAAAAAATCCTAAGATAAAACTTAGGATTTTTTTAGCTGACATTAAGTTAAATTTAGAAATTACGTCCAGACTTGTTATAGCCATATTTTTCAACAAAATGCTCACGGAATTCCAAAAGATTATCATCCATGATAGCCTGACGAACCTGCTTCATGAGGTTGAGCAAGAAGTAAAGGTTATGGTAACTTGTCAAGCGGATACCAAAGGTTTCATCAGCCTTGAGCAAGTGACGAAGATAGGCACGGGTGTAGTTCTTACATGTGTAGCAATCACACTCTGGATCAAGTGGTGTGAAGTCCTCAGCAAACTGGGCATTCTTGACAACCAAACGTCCTTGGCTAGTCATACAAGTACCATTACGAGCGATACGCGTCGGCAAGACACAGTCAAACATATCTACCCCACGAATCACCCCATCAATCAAGCTATCTGGCGCTCCTACCCCCATCAAGTAACGAGGTTTATTTTCAGGAAGAAGTTGGGTCGTAAAGTCCAAAACTGCATTCATCTCCTCATGGGTTTCTCCAACGGCTAGTCCACCGATAGAGTAGCCTGGGAAGTCCATGCTGACAAGGTCTTGAGCTGACTGACGACGAAGGTCTTCAAATCCTGCCCCTTGTACAATCCCAAATAAACCTTGGTCATGTGGACGACGGTGAGCTTTCAAGCCACGTTCAGCCCAACGACTGGTACGTTCGATTGATTTTTTTACATAATCATAGGGTTGATAAAATTGAGGGCACTCATCAAAGGACATCATGATGTCTGAACCTAAATTATTTTGGATAGAGATGGCCTTTCTGGTGACAAGAACATCTTAGAACCATTGAGGTGATTCTTAAACGTTACCCCTTCTTCTGTGATATTACGGCTATCTGCTAGAGAATACACTTGGAAACCACCACTATCTGTTAAGATTGGTTGATCCCAGTTCATGAACTTATGCAGCCCCCCAGCACGGGCAATGAGTTCGTCACCTGGTCGAAGCCACAAGTGATAAGTGTTGGACAGGATTATTCCCGACCCCATCTCTTTCAATTCTTCAGGAGACTGAGTCTTAACTGTTGCTTGAGTCCCTACTGGCATAAACATGGGTGTCGGGAAGGTACCATGTGGTGTGATAATCTCACCCAAACGAGCTCCTGTATGTTTTTCTTTCTTAATCAATCGATATTTGATTGGTGAATCTGACATTTTTTACCTCCGAAGCTGGGAAAGACAGTCCCAGTTCTTACTTTGTGCCCAAGGGCATACTGTATGATTCTATCAAAAAAAACAGGAACTGTCACGAACTATGGTATAATGAAAGAATGAAGTACCCAAAAATTAATTTAAAAGAAGTTCGCCAGCAGGCTAGACAATTTCAAGCTGAACACCCACGTCTGCTGCTTGTCTTTTTATTGCCAAGTATTCTCTTGATTCTATCGAGCTTCATCAGACCTTTATCCCTTCTCGACGAGGGCATTCTTGAACAGTCCTTCTTGAGTTTTCTAGGGATCACAATCCAATCTGCTCTCTTTCCGATTGCCGTTGGATTTACAAGCTCCATTATCCTAGCTGGTGCTCTCTTTACTACCATTAATCTTTACAGAATTTCTGAGATAGAGCTTTCATTTAAAGATAGCCTGTCCTTGCTTGACAACCGCTTCTTTACCCAGACATTTCTAACTCTATTGCTCAAGCGTTTCTATCTCTTTTTATGGAGCATCCCTAATCTTTTTGGAGTCTACTTGCTCTTTTATAGCAGCGCCTTGGCTCGTAAATTTGTGGAACTTCATCCCGAATTTCCATCTGTCGACGTGACAAATCCAGATATCGAACACTTCCTACTTACTTTCGCGCTCTACTTCTTTGGTAGTGTCCTTGTAATGATTTTAGGAACTATTCTCTATCTGCCACAATATTATGCCTATTCCCAAGTTGAACTGCTCTTATGTGACACCCTTGCAATCGGGATTGCTAAACCGAGCCGTGTGCTACATACCAGCCGCTTTCTCATGAAAGGCTATAAGTTCCAACGCTTTGTCCTTGATTTACAGCTACTTCCATGGTATCTCCTTATCTGGATTAGCTTTGGAATTGCAAGTATCTCTATCTTCCCTTATATCTATAGTAGCCAGATCTTCTTCTATCAAAGGTTACTTGAAATCAAACGCAGAAAAGTTTAAGATCAGTTATTAAAAACCAGCACTTTCCATGAAGGTGCTGGTTGTTTTTATTTTAATAAGAGGATACTCAAAAGAGTTAAGATTGCTGGGCCACCTTGCTTGAGAATGATTTTTTTATCTGCAGTTAAGGCACCATAGGTCGCTGCTCCTATGACAAATAAAACAAAGATTGTTACGATTTCTAAGCTATGTGAGAAATAAATTCCATAAATAAGAAATACCCCAATCAAGGCATTATAAATTCCTTGGTTTTTAAACAATGAGGTGACAGATGGTCGTGCTAATTCTTCCTTGTTCATATTAAAGACACGGCTGGTTGCGTCTGATTGGGTTGCGATACTTTCCAAATAAAAAATATAAAAATGCTCGAGGGCAACGATAGTTGCTAAGATAGTAGTAATGATTGACATCGTTTTCTCCTTAAAATTCTATTTTTTCTAACCCTGACACTAGTTTAGTCAGTAGAGTTATCAGCTCTTTCTGCTCACCAGTCGATAAGATGTTTTCCATCTGCCCCTTCACTTTCAAGTGATATTTAGGTGGATTGACCAAAAGTTGATTCTTAGCCTCTTGGGTTAATTCAACTAGGACTTCCCGCTGATTGACTGGATTACGCTTACGACTGACATAGCCTTCTGACTCTAATACCTTAAAATGTCGGGTCAAAGCTGCCTGGTCAATCTGTAACATCTCTTGAACAGCTGTTTGGTTACACAGTGACTTTTGCAATAAAAACTGCAGAATTTGATAGCGGGTCAAACTAATTCCCAATTGTTTCTCAAAAAGTTGAGTAATCGTTTGATCTGTTAAATGGAGCTGGTACAGTAATTCATGCATTTTTAGTATTTTCTCCTTTTGCCAATATTTGATTTATCAATAATTGACTTATCAAGTATACTACAAATAAATTGACGATGCAAATCTTTTGCTCACTCCGAAAAAGCCTCTTGGTTTCAATCCCAAAAGGCTATGTTTTTATATCCTAGATAAAATCCAGCACTAACCTACCAAATCTGCTCGAAGGATTTCACCCTCTTTATCGATGACGACTTCAATGGCATGGCCTGCAAAAATTTCCTCGCTATCATCATAGTAGAGGGTCAATTCTCCGTCTTCGTTGATCGATAGTTCACTCAAGGAAAGTGAGTTGGTAAAATACTCTTCTGTTAACTCCACATCATTTTCATCTGAATCAATCCAGTCTTGAGCTGTTTCCCACAATTCTTTGACGATATAGTTTTTAATCTGAGCATCATGGACTTGGAAAGATTCCATAAATTTCTTTAAATCATCGAAAGAACTTGGAGGAAGACTTTCATCTGCACCCGCATCAAACATAGCATGAATCTTACCCCCTTCATAGGTGATGAAGCCTTCAAACCAAGAATAGGCTCTATTTAGGGTGAACTCCCCAATAGCGTCTCGAATGATAACAGGTTTCTGGTAGGTTTCGATCAAGGTCTCTAACCTAGCATCCGTAGATTGGTCATCTAGGTATTCCAGCAAGCGGTAGCAATTGTTCGCCACTTCTGACATATAAGGCTCTAACTCCATGAAGGGACGTTTTTGACACTTAATGCGGTGAATTTTGTAGGGTTCAAAACTAAAGCCCCAATGCTTTTCTTTAAATTCTTCCGGAGTCAGGAGCCATTCCAAACGTCCTTCAAGTTCAGAAAAGTCCTGAGTTTCGACATTGACACTAGCTTTAAAATGAACGGACGGCATTAGACACCCATCTTTTAAAGAAGCAGCCCCATTTACATTTTGGAGGGTAAAAATCAAGAGTTCGACAATTTCACCACAAAATTCCTTTTCAAAATCATCTCTTGTTTTCTCAAATGGGGGTTTTAATCGGTTTGTCATTCTTATCATCCTTTCGCTCTATGCTTAAAATCGCTGGTATGGTTTTGTATTCGCTTACATTTTATCATGTTTGATATTTTTTTTTCACTTGTAAATACTATTTTTACAAAAAAAGAAGCTACACTTTTAAATGTATAGCTTCTTATTATTCTTAGTTCATAGATACGTGAACGTGGTCATAGTGGTTTCCTGTTACGCTACCACGGTCTGGCATTGGATTCCAAGTGTAAGCTGGTCCGTATTTGCTATCAAATGGTGCGTAGAAACGTTGTTTCCAGATGATGTAACTGATGCCACGGCTAGCCATATTTTGGATAGCATAATCTGCAATTTGGTCACCTAGGGCTGAACTTACTGGAACCATAAAGTCAATGGCCAGACCTTTTCCGTGGTCACCTGGATCTCCTGGACGGTAACCACTAAATGATGTAATACCAAACAAGTTCGCAACTTCTTCTTTAAAGGCAGCCGTTTGTGGTTGAAGACCTGCATTTTCTGATTTTGAAGCTGCAATACTTGCATAATCAGGTGCTGCTGGTGCTGCATAAGTCGCTGATGCACCTTGACTTGCTTCAGCTTGGTAAGTTGATGGTGCTGATTGAACTTCTGTTGTAGCCTCAGTTGTTGCTTCTGTTGTAGTTGTTTCAGCAACTGTTGTGGTTGTTTCTTCCACTACTGGTGTTTCTGCTACTGGCGTTACAGCTTCAGTAACCGGAGCTTCTGTTGTTGCTTCTACAACTGTTTCTTCAGCTGGTGCTGCAGGTTCTGTTACAGCTTCCTCATTAGCTTGTGAATCTGTTGTTTCTGCTACAACTTCTGTTTCTTCAACTGGTTGCGTCAAATCTTCAACTTGTACAGTTTGGTCATCAACAGTGACTTGGTTATTTGTCAAATCTGCTGTCGCAGTTGTTCCTTCACCACCGTTTTCTTGAGGTGTGTATACTTCAACTTCTGTTACTTCTTCATCTTCGTTAACAGTTGTAGTAAGAACTGTCTCAGGGAAAATCAAATCAATATTGCTGATCTTGTTCAAGTTAGCAAGGACATTTAAGTCTACTCCCAAAGCTTCTGCAATTGTACTTACGGTATCTCCGTACTTAATTGTATAACTTGTTTTATTTTTCGCTTTTAGCAACATCGTTTTGAATTTGCTCTACTGTACGTGGCGACCATGCAATTTCCTCTGCTTGAGCTGCCAAAGAAGGGGCAAGTGATAAAGCTACTGTTGATGCTAAAATAATTCTTTTTCTTCATACTATTCAAACTCCTTTTTCAAATGTAGTACCTGTCTATCATAACACAAAGAAAAAATTTAAAAAAAGCCCTTTTGGGGCTATTTAACAGAACTGTACATTCGTTGTAACAAATCAAATTACTTGAAATAGTTTGTTAGTTTCTTGTCATCAAGCTGACACATTCTTCCTAAAAAACTCTAGAAAGAAAGCGAGCTAATATCTTCTAAATGCTCTATCTGTTGATTACAAGCTGCGGGAGAGGCAAGGAAATTGATACTCTGGATGCCACTGTTTTGAGCAAAATTGATATCCAAAGTTCTATCTCCTATATAATAGGTCTGTTCTGGATTTAAATGGTATTTATTGATAAGGTAGGTAGCTGCTTCTGGACTTGGTTTACGAGCAAAACCGCTCTGGCTTGTCAAAATTTCTGTAAAATAAGCATCCAACCCCAAATCTTGTAAAATAGTCAAGGCATTATCGCCTTTGTGAGTATAGACAAATTGCTGAATTCCTTGCTGATCTGCCCAAGCTAGAACCTCAAGTGCCCCTGGCATCAGAACCACTTGAGCATTTTTTTCAGCCAAGCTCTGAGCACGAACTTGATTGAGCATATCAGCATCCAAGCCTCTTTCTTCTCCCACCTTTTCCAACAGGTCTTGAACGGACGTTTGTAGAATAAAGGCACGAACCTCAGCCTTATCATAAGGAATGTCAAACTGGGCAAAAGTCTCTTCGATTCCTGCTAAAATCGCTTCATAAGAATCCAGTAAGGTCCCATCTAAATCCCAGATAAATCCAATTTTTTTCATATGTCATCCTTTCAAAGAGATATATTGCTTATAACGATAGCGCAGGAAGAACCAGCGAAAACCATTATCCAAAAGCGTTCCAGCCCAGATACCAGGCAAGCCCCAACCAAGAACAATTCCCATCAGGTAGCCTGTTCCGATACGGATACACCACATCCCGATACTTGTTGCATAAAAGGGGAGGCGAGCATTTCCCAAACCCTGCCAGATAGCTGTATAAATGACTGTCCCCGTCGTCATTGGAGTCCCTAGTAGAGAGAACAGCGTCACCAAAACACTGGCTTCAATAGCCACAGGATCACTGGTGTAGAGGTAACTTAGTGGGGTTCCGAGAGCATAGATACTAAGTGTTAAGGGCAACATGAGAAAGAGAGATAACCAAAAAGTTTGCTTACTTAAGTTGTCTACCGTTGCCCAATCATTCTCCCCTACTGCTCGTGCTACCTGCATAACTGTTGCCGTAGCAACACCAAAAGCAGGCATGTAGTTAAATTGAGTCAAGACTTCACCAATCGCGTTTCCCGCGACAGCCTCTGTCCCAAAGGAAACAACCAAGGCAATAATGACCACATCGCCAGCCCGCATCATGAGACGCTCACCCGCTGCAGGCAAAGCCAGAGTCAGTAAGTCTTTGTCCAGTCCAAACCTTGGTCTCGTATATGGAAGTTTTAATTGTGACCATAAAATCACAACCCCGACCAAACGAGATAGAATGGTCCCCCAAGCAACACCAGCTATGCCCATATCAAGAATAAAAATAGCTAGACTTGAAAAGAGAATATTCAAGGCATTGGATAAAAGACTCACATAAAGGGGAAGGCGCGGATTATGGGTGGCGCGAATCAAGGCTCCTAGACTAGTCATCAAACCCAGAAGAACAATTGTCCCACCAACTAATGCTAGGTAAAGTCCGCCACTTTCAGCGACCGCTTCTTCTGTCCCCAAAAGACCTATCATCTCTTGTCCTGCAAAGATGGACAAGGCTCCTAAAAATAAACTCAAGAGTAGGGTGATTTTGAGTGCTTCTGTCACATGGTAGGCCAGTCTAGACTGGTCCTTCTGCCCCAAAATTTTTGAAATGACGCTTGAAATCGCAGCTCCTAGAGCAATAAAAATTGCCTGGTAAATGGTGATAATATTGCCCGCTACAGATACACCCGAAATGGCGATCAACCCCAGATTAGCTACCAAGTAGCTATCGACCATCCCCATGAGCATCTGCAAGAAATTTTCACCCATGGCAGGTAAAGCTATGTTGAGAATATCCTTATTTTTCTTAAACAATCCTTCCTCCTGATGAAAAGAAACTCAGTTAGTTTCCCAACCGAGTTTACTTCCTCTCTTTTAAAGTCCTAAATAAGATTCTACTGCTGCCTGCATATCTGCCGCTGCAACAGTTGTCTTGTGACGAACTGGAGCTGTTTCGAGGCCATCCACTGCTGGTGGCACTGCTACTCCTGAGATTTCATGTAATTGAGCCAAGGCCTCAAAGTCGCTCAAACCTGATTTCCCTGTTACAGCTTCTACTGCAACTACTGGGAATTTATATGGGCTAGCTGTTGAAGCAATCACGGTCTTAGCCGCATCGCCTGTAGCTGCTTGGTATTTTTATAAACAGCTGAGGCAACCGCTGTATGTGGATCCTCAATGTAGGTATCTGTTTGATAAACACGCTTAATTTCTGCTGCTGTTTCAGCTTCAGTCGCATACTCAGCTGCAAAGAGATCCAGAATCTCTGCATCAAAATCAGTCAACTCATACTGACCTTGAGTGTTCAAAGCATTCATAAGTTCAGCTGTCTTAACTGCATCATTTCCCAAAAGATGGAAAATCAAGCGCTCCAAGTTTGAAGACACTAATATATCCATAGATGGGCTAGTGGTTACCTTAAACTCACGCTTCTTGTCATAAACACGAGTTTTAAAGAAGTCGGTCAAGACATTGTTGTCATTTGAAGCACAGATTAACTTACCAACTGGTAGGCCGATTTGTTTGGCGTAAAAGGCAGCCAAGATATTTCCAAAGTTTCCTGTCGGTACGGTGAAGTTAACCTTATCACTTGCATTAATTTCGCCACTTTTAACAAGCTGAGCGTAGGCATAAACATAATAGACAATCTGTGGGACCAAACGACCAATATTCATAGAGTTAGCCGATGAGAACTGGAGCTTGTTGGCTGCTAATTTCTCACGAAGAGCCACATCATTGAACATATGTTTCACGTTTGTCTGAGCATCGTCAAAGTTTCCATCAATAGCGATAACATGGGTATTTTCGCCCGTTTGAGTGGTCATTTGCAACTCTTGTACCTTGCTGACACCGTCTTTTGGATAAAAGACGATAATTTCAGTACCTGGAACATCTGCAAAACCTGCCATAGCAGCTTTCCCAGTGTCCCCAGATGTTGCTGTCAAGATGACAATCTTGTTTTCCAAGCCATGTTTCTTAGCAGCTGTCGTCATAAAGTATGGCAAGATGGACAAGGCCATATCTTTAAAGGCAATAGTTGAACCGTGGAAAAGTTCCAAGTTGTATTGGCCATCGAGTTTAACAAGAGGAGCGATAGCTGGAGTGTCAAACTTGCTGTCATAGGCATTGTTGATACAGTAGTCCAACTCCTCTGCTGTAAAGTCATCCAAGAAGGCTGACAAGACAAGCTTGGCCACTTCTTGGTAAGAAGCATCTTTCAATGTATCAAAATCCAAATCTACCTTTGGATAGCTAACTGGAGTAAATAAACCTCCATCAGTTGCCAAACCTTGCAAAATTGCTTGACTGGCTGTTACGGTATTTTTCGCATCACGCGTTGATTGATAAACTAATGTCATAAATCTCTATCCTTTATCTATAGTCTCATCCATTATAACATGATTTTTCAGAAAATTCTCCCTTTATAAGAAAATTATAAGGTCATTTCTTCTTTTAAAGGCTCTAAGTAGGTCATTTCACTTTGACCTCTCATCTCAAGACCTTGCTCTGCTATAGCTAGCAAGTCTTTGGAAAAACGTACAATCCCAGCTTTTTCCTCGTCTGTGAGCTGCTTCTTAGAAAATTGTCGTCTCAAAGACTTGTAATCACGACCAAAACTTTCAAAGAAAGGAGCTGTTTCTAGGTAAGCTTCAAGCTTGTCTAAATTCACCAAAAGTCCCAAGTGAAAGGCTGCCGAAGCAAAAGTGCGGTCTAGGGGTTGTGTACAAACACTCCGAAATTCGACTGTTCCTCGAGTTGTTAAGTCTTGGAATTGATAACTACGGTGCGTTTGAAAATCCTTTTCTTGAGGGACAAGCAGAGTCTCTTTCCCATTTAAAGTATAAGCATGAATCTCATCAGTAGCTAGGTAATCTCTAGCACGAATCGGAGAAAAATAGTAGGTTTCTCCATCTCGTTCTGCTGTGAAAATCGCAGAGTGGTCTAGATAATCAAAGAAATCATCCTCATCTTTGAAGAGTTTTGAATTGACACCAACGTTCTCTGGATAAATCCCATGCATAGAGTCTTCCCAAAAGATATCTCGTGAAATCTGAGTATCCCAGTCTGCTCCTGAAAACTCAGAATTGGCAAACAGATAGGCTTTAGCTGCTTCAATCTGAGTGAAAGCATTGATGACACGTAGGTAGTTAGCAGTCGATACATCCAACTGAACTTGACTCCCACAGATAAAGGCTCCATATTGTGGGAAGTCATGCAAATTAACTCTCTCTTGGCGACTTCCCATATGTAGGTAATCCATCAGCATCTGGTAGCGTGGATAAGCCACCGGTCGATTGTCATTCTGATCCCAGTTTGGATGAATCCCCCAACCCTGAATAGCATGATCCTTTTCGCTTAGCTTTTTCCTGAATGACCTTCATATAAGCTTGAAATCGTCCTTCGACCTCTTGGATTTTTCTGGGCTCTACCAAAGGCAAACTCCAAGGTCGTGTAGGAAACCTCAAATAGAATCCGATCCTGACTCATTGGTTCTACAAGTTGAATCGGATTTCCGTCCTGGTCCTCTTTTTCAACTTCCAGGCTGAGAGCATCCACTAAAAAAATCGCATCAAGTCCTTGGTGACTTCAATATCTGTGGATTTTCCCTTTCGTGTGTACGATAGGAAACTCCAACTCAATACCAATGTAGAGTTCTGGATTTTCTTTGATATTTTTTAAATAACGTTTTTTCAATAACTGAACAGAAGGGGACATATATACCTCTCACTCTAAATTCTCTTACTAGAAACATCAATTGCTTTCTATATTATACCAAAAAAACTCTATGAGAACTTGACCGAAAAAAACGACTTTCAACAAATTGTTAATTACTTTGAAGTTTTATACTAATTTTTCCCATGCAAGATTTTTATGAAATCTCGAAAAAGTATCGATATATCAATATCTTCAAAAACAAACTTCCCCCTTACATTCTTAGGATTTATTATAAGTAGTTGATTTTTTGCTGAAAACGGTTTATACTTAAAGAGTCTTAAAGTTTTCTTAAACTACAAGTCAAACATTTTATAAGGAGGAATGACAATAATGAGTATCGGAATCATTATTGCGAGCCACGGTGAATTTGCCGCGGGTATTCATCAGTCAGGATCTATGATCTTTGGTGAACAAGAAAAGGTTCAAGTTGTAACCTTTATGCCAAACGAAGGTCCAGATGATTTATACGCCAAATTCAACAATGCTGTGGCTGCATTTGACGCAGAAGATGAGGTTCTAGTCTTGGCTGACCTTTGGAGTGGTTCTCCATTTAACCAAGCTAGTCGCGTAATGGGAGAAAATCCTGAGCGTAAATTTGCCATCATCACTGGACTTAACTTGCCGATGTTGATCCAAGCCTACACAGAGCGTCTTATGGACGCCAATGCTGGAGTGGATAAAGTCGCTGCGAACATCATTAAAGAAGCTAAAGATGGCATCAAGGCTCTTCCAGAAGAGCTAAACCCAGCTGAGGAAGTTGCAACTGCTGCAACTGCTGCAGCTGCTCCTGTAGCCCAAGCTGCTATCCCAGAAGGAACAGTTATCGGAGACGGTAAATTGAAAATCAATCTTGCTCGTCTTGACACACGTCTTCTTCACGGACAAGTCGCAACTGCTTGGACACCAGATTCAAAAGCAGACCGTATCATCGTTGCTTCAGATAACGTTGCAAACGACGAATTGCGTAAAGAGTTGATCAAACAAGCTGCTCCTAACGGAGTGAAAGCTAACGTTGTTCCAATCAAAAAATTGATTGAGGTTGCAAAAGATCCTCGTTTTGGTAACACACACGCCCTTATCTTGTTTGAAACACCTCAAGATGCCCTTCGTGCTATCGAAGGCGGTGTACCAATCAAGACTCTTAACGTTGGTTCAATGGCTCACTCAACTGGTAAAACAATGATCAACAACGTATTGTCAATGGACAAAGACGACGTTGCTACATTTGAAAAAATGCGTGACCTTGGTGTTGAATTTGACGTACGTAAAGTACCAAACGACACGAAAAAAGATTTGTTTGACTTGATTAGCAAAGCTAACGTTCAATAATTAACATTAAATAGAAAAGGAATAAAACCATGTCAGATATTTCAATCATTTCTGCTATCTTGGTTGTAGTTGTTGCCTTCTTCGCAGGTCTTGAAGGTATCCTCGACCAATTCCAATTCCATCAACCAATCGTAGCATGTACCCTCATCGGTCTTGTAACTGGTAACCTCGAAGCAGGGGTTATGCTTGGTGGATCACTTCAAATGATTGCCCTTGGTTGGGCTAACATCGGAGCAGCCGTAGCTCCTGACGCTGCTCTTGCTTCTGTTGCTGCTGCAATTATCATGATCAAAGGTGGTAACTTTACTACTGAAGGTATCGCAGTCGCAACTGCAACTGCAATCCCTCTTGCCGTAGCTGGACTTTCTTGACTATGATCGTTCGTACAATCTCAGTTGGTTTGGTTCACACTGCAGATGCTGCTGCTAAAGAAGGAAACATTGCAGCTGTTGAACGCGCTCACTACTTTGCTCTTGCTCTTCAAGGTCTACGTATTGCTATCCCAGCTGCACTCTTGCTTGCAATGCCAACTGAAGCAGTTCAAGGAGTATTGGAACTTATGCCAGAATGGCTTAAAGGTGGTATGGCTGTCGGTGGTGCCATGGTCGTTGCCGTTGGTTACGCTTTGGTTATCAACATGATGGCTACTCGTGAAGTATGGCCATTCTTCGCTATCGGTTTTGCTCTTGCAGCAATCTCTCAATTGACTTTGATTGCCCTTGGTGTCATCGGTGTTGCCCTTGCCTTCATCTACCTCAACCTTTCTAAACAAGGTGGAAACGGTGGCGGAGGAGCTGCAACTTCTAACGATCCAATCGGTGATATCCTAGAAGACTACTAGAAAGGGGAACAATCATGGCTGAAAAAAATTCAATTATCAAAAATCAGATCGCCAAAAAGTTTGGTGGCGTTCACAATTCCTTCAAGGTTCATGGAACTACGAACGTATGCAAAACTTGGGTTGGGCTTACTCTTTGATCCCAGCTATCAAGAAACTTTTACACTAAAAAAAGAAGACCAAGCCGCTGCTCTTGAGCGCCACCTTGAGTTCTTCAACACTCACCCATACGTAGCTGCTCCAATCATGGGGGTTACTCTTGCACTTGAAGAAGAACGCGCAAACGGTACTGACATCGATGATGCTGCTATCCAAGGTGTTAAGATTGGTATGATGGGACCTCTTGCTGGTATCGGTGACCCAGTCTTCTGGTTTACAGTACGTCCTATCCTTGGTGCCCTTGGTGCATCACTTGCAGCAACTGGTAATATCGTTGGACCACTTCTCTTCTTCTTTGGATGGAATGCAATCCGTATGTCTTTCCTTTTGGTATACACAAGAGTTTGGTTACAAGGCTGGATCTGAAATCACCAAAGACATGTCAGGTGGTATCTTGAAAGACATCACTAAAGGAGCTTCTATCCTTGGTATGTTCATCCTTGCCGTTCTTGTACAACGTTGGGTATCAATCAACTTCACTATCAACCTTCCAGGTAAACAATTGTCAGAAGGTGCCTACATCGTCTTCCCAGAAGGTCCTGTTACAGGTGGAGAATTGAAGGGAATCCTCGGCCAAGCACTTAGCGGTTTGAGTTTGGATAGCGTTCAACCACAAACGCTTCAAGGTCAGTTGAACTCATTGATCCCAGGATTGATGGGACTTCTCCTTACTTTCCTTTGCATGTGGTTGCTTAAGAAAAAAAGTATCTCCAATCACAATCATCCTTGCACTCTTTTGCAGTTGGTATCGCAGCTCGTTACTTCGGTATCATGTAATCTCGGTGAGAATATACAAACAAAAAAGAATCAGGTTTATCACCTGATTCTTTTGGCTCTTTGTCAAATAGTGTTGATGAAGAACCTAATGAAAAAAGAATCCAACAAAAATTGGACTACCTGTCTCCGGTTGAATACCGAAGACGGTAGCCCTAGAGTGTTTTTATTAAATTCTCACTTTTTTTGGGGGTCAGTCCCTAAGCCTGATAGTAGTTTCTTGTTCATACTATTCCCTTTAGTCATTTACTACTTTGAGTCCTAAACTATTGGCAGCCTCTTCTGCCTTTTGATCCCTTAGGTGTATGGATTTCTACATTCTTATTTGAATTTTCTGGGAAGTAAAATAAGTCTGTTATTTCAATTACACTTTCAGGTATTGTGATCGATTTGATTGATGGTGTGTCTGAAAATACCAATTGACCAATTGATTTTGTTCCTTCTGGAAAATACAACAGACTCTAGAGAACTTGCTCCTAAAAAAATGCGTGATCATCAACAGTTTCTAATGATGTTCCTAAATAAATGTACTTCAATGCTTTATCTTGACCAAAAAGATGACTCTCCAACATATCTTACTGTATCTGGTAAGACGATTGCTTCACATTTTTTTCAAGATTTGCCATACCACGCTGTGCAATCGCTATAACAGGTTTACCATTAATGGTTTTTGGTACACGAACAACCTTGTCGTCAGAAGTACAACTATAGATTGCGTATCCTTCTTGCCACTCTTCATATGTGAAGTACTTTTCATCTGTATCCGGGAAGTCTTTGAAGTTCTTCTCTGTTACTTCAGAGTTATTTGTTGTGGTATTTTTTTGTTTCTATTGTAGAAGTACTTGTTGTGGTATTTTGTTTTGACTCCTTAGGTCCGCATCCTACTAAACCTGATAAGAGTACTGCTGCACATAAGCCTGATAATAGTTTCTTGTTCATTATTTCTCCTCCTAATATTTTATGAATATATTAATACCTATATGTTATAAGATGTAGATATTCTTGCTAATATCAAATATTTCTATTTAATCTTCCTATAAATATACGCATGTTAATATATTAATATCTTTAAGTATTTATAACTATAGTTCCTTAATTTTCCCAGTAAAAAACGAAAGGCACCACAAGTTATTTATATGTTTTCTTTAAACGATTCATGTACTTCTGTCGCAACTTCTCGCCCGTCTTTAATTGCGGTTGCGATAGATTGAGGACCTAAATATGCATCACCTGTTATTATTTATTTCTATTGTATTCTGATGTTGACCGAAAAATCAAATTTTTACCTTTCATCTAGAACACTAAAGTCTACTTTTGTTCAATTGCTGCAACGACAAGATCACATGGAATAATATGTTCACTACCTGCCACTTCATGCGTTAATCTTCTTCCACTTTCATCTGATTCACCAAGTTCCATTGTAATAACCTTTACACCAGTTACTTTCCCACTCTCATCACGCAATACTTCTTTAATATTCTCTAAGAAATGGAATGTAACACCTTCATTGTGTGCATCTTTGATTTGTAGTATAGCTTCTAGTATATTGTTCATATGGTCATCATCCTTTTGTTTTAGGTTTAGGCGCTTTTAATATAATGGATGTTGGCCTTTTTGTATACTACTAAAAATAGGGTTGGTGGAAAATTTCCATCAACCCTAAAAAAATTATAGAACCAGACAAAAACCCTGACCAGAGATGGTCAGGGTTTTTGTATTTCAAAAATTATTCTGTAAATTCTATAGTTACTTTTACTTCAGAATCCATTGAAGAAAAATATTGTTTTATAATAATTGATTGCAGATTCTTTAATTTCACTCTTAAATTTATCTAAATACTCTGCTTGTTTATCACTAGAAAGTTGGTTTGTGACCAATTTCCCAGTATCAACATCTTCTGTAGTCCCACTTAATAACTCTCCATGACTATCATATAAATCATAAGGATCATCTTTTTGAAAGTTCAACACCAATTACTTCCAATTTTGGAACAATAACCTTATATTCTTTTTCGCTTATTTGTTCAACCTTTACACTACTTTTTAATTCCAAATTTAGCGTTATAATTTAAAAATTACTAATGCTGCTTTTTTTTAGAGAACGGCACATCAAACCCAAAAACTTGAGTTGTTTTTTTGTTTCAGAAATAATTTCATTAATTCCCGCATTCAAAAAAATACAACTTCATTCACTTTTTCAATACTTTCGATATTAATTGACGATTTGACTTCTGATTTATGTTCCTTAGGTAAGAAAAAAATAGCACTCAATAGCTATAATAGCTATTAATACCAGATTCAATAGAACACTAAACTTATTAAATTTCTTCTTTAATATAGACAAGATAAAAAAACCTCACTTTAAATAATCTATCTAAATTTTACACATTCTAAAGAAAACAGTCAATATTTTTTTCGTACTATCTTCTAAAAATTAATTGTGCCTATTAAAAAAATGAAATTAGTTTGTTGCATTTGATTATATTTTTTTGACACCAAATCCATTTAAAATTGAGTGCTATTTTGAGCACTAAAAAAAGGGCTCTTTGTCAAATAGTGTTGATGAAGAAATTTAGGAAGGGATTAAGCAACTAATTGTTGCTTAATTCCTTTTTGTTTTAGACCAAACATTTTTTTGTTATTAAAAATAATCCTATTTCTAAAATAGTAATAGTTTCTAAAAGCCGTAGGCATTTCTTTTTAAGCACTTTTTATTTTATTGTTTATTCCTTCAATAGGGCCATTTGTTCTAGTTGGATACTCACAAGTATTTTTGAATATATGGCAAGTAAGTCATAAGAGTCTTTAATACTCTTTTTAAACCAGGAGATAGGTCTAATTGCGTAGCTGCTTCAATCGTTTCCTTGAATTCTATATAATCTCTATCCTGTATACATTCACGAGGTGAATGTACAACCTCATAATCATTTTTTTAGAGATGGATTGTTTTCTAAGATATAATCTACGATTCCTTTACTTTGTTATGAAGCTTTCAAAAAAGCTTATAACGATTATATTTATAGTTCTGAAGTTCATTAGGGTTCTTTAAAATTAACTTCCAATAATGTTTTAACTTTCGATATAATTTAGGATTTTTATAACGATGCTGATTCATGACACGTACCCGAGTTCGATTTAATTCTCTATTTAAGGCTTGTACGATGTGAAAAAGGATCAATGATAATTTTAGCGTTAGGAAACATTTCTTTTTATTAATTGAATGTACGGTAAGTACATGTCGATTGAGATAGTTTTTACCTTTTAATCTTGTCTTAGTCTCAAAACGATGAAAATATTGTTTTAAACTGTAAGATTTTCTATCACGTACAACATCGACCAGCTTGTGTGTAGTGCTATCACAAATAATGAAGCTCATATTACTATCGGAAGCTTTGACGGATTTAAATTCATTAAAACACAAATGTTCAGGGAAATCATGTAATGGTTTAATCGTTAATAATCGTGCTGTATCATCTATGATACGTCTTACAGTATGAACTGAAACATTTGATTCTTTTGAGATATATATTTCAGATACTGTTTCACTTATTTTTGCCTTAATTTCATTTTTTAATCGTTTCGAAATATGACAATGTTTTTCTACAATGCGACTAGCATCTGCGGTAAATGAAGAACTACATTCTCTACAGAGAAATCTTTGCTTGCGTAGATTTAAGTAGGCCGGAAGGCCTGAAACAGAACAGAGAGTGATACGAGAAGTTTTCGTTCCGTTTTTAACGATATTGTTATTTTGGCTAACACACCCACAAACAGTACAAAATTCTGGTTTATGCGTATATGTAGCTGAATAAAATAAAGATTTTCCCTTTTTAAATATCTTCTCTTGAACTTTATCATCCCAAATAATGTTTTTATCTTTGATTTGTAGTGTAGCTTCTAGTATATTGTTCATATGGTCATCATCCTTTTTATTTTAGGTTTAGGCGCTTTTTAATATAATGGATGTTGGCCTTTTTGTATACTATTTGAAAATAGGGTTGGTGGATAAATTTCCACCAACCCTAAAAAAAATTATAGAAACATTCTTTTTATATCTCATTTATTCTGCCAAGGCACCCATTGGATCCCATGGTGCAAGGACGATTGGTTCTGCTTCGTAAGCAGCTCGTTCTTCTGCTGTTAGTAATTCCTTACGAACAACAATTTGGTAAGTGTATTCGTCCATCCAAGCATCTGAAGCAACAAAGTAACCATCGGTACCAACCTTGTCTCCCCATGAGTTTTCAACTTTCCACTTGACTGATTTACCGTTTTCGTCCACATCAACACCTGTCAAGACCATGGCGTGAGTCATCAAGCTTTCGCTGTAATCCAAACGTCCAGCCTTGTCTTGAGTGAGTTTAATGTCCATGCTTGATTCAAAGTCATAAACATCTGTCGCAAGGATTCCTGCTTTACGGTTGCTGAGCTGACCGACATCTGAACCAAACCAAACAGTTTCACCTGTTTGCATTTGAGCAATCGCTAATTCTTTCAAGCGCTCCATCGGTACGTTAATGTAACGAACTGCACGGCTACCAACGACATTTTCCCAACATTTCAACTGTGTATGATTTACCGTATGGTTTATCAGCAGTTGGAGCATTGATCACAGAAACGTAGTCTTCTAGTGGAAGATCGACATATTTCTTGTAAAACTCTTGTGGAGTGATGCCTTTTTCGCTTTGGTAGTTATTGTCTTTATCACGATAAGCAAAGTCAAATTTACGCGGTGGGAGGCCTAGTGACATTGCAAGGAAGTTAAAGATTTCTTGCAAGAGATCTTCTTTCTTAGTCTGAACAGTCGCTTGATCCGCACCTGAAGCTAATAGATCTCGCAAGATTTGAGCATCTTGACGAAGCAATTTGTTAAGGATTGCATTGAGCTCACGGCTACTGCTAGATGAGATAGATTCAGGATACACTGTTTTAGGTACGACACCGTATTTTTCAAAGAGAGAAACTACCATATCCCATTGTCCGCCATCTTGTTGTGGAGTTTGGAGTAGGAAGCTAACCTTGCGGCTAGTCAATTCTTGATCTGCAGTCGCAATCACTTGCTCCAAGAACCAGTTAGACTTTTCATACTTGTCCCAGAAGAAGGTGTGCGCTTGTGACAATTCAAAGTTTTCAAGTTTGTATTGAGAGATGAGTTTGTGGCGGAAAGTATTGAGAGCCGCAAACATCCAGCAACGACCAGAAGCCTTCTGGTTAGTGACCTTGTCCTTAGTCAAGTCAAGCGAGAAAACAGGTGTATTGTCTACATGGCTTTGGCGACGCTCTAGGGCTGCAAAAATTCCATTGTGGCTAGCAGCATTTTCGATAGCTTGGTACTTTACATTTGCTTCATAGTTGGCAAATAATTTATCTGTAAATGATTCTTGAATCGCGTTCATAAAATCCTCCTTTTTTCTTACTGTCTATTATAACTCTTTTCACAAAGGAAGCAACCAAAAACTGAAAGGCAAGGATATTTTCCTCGCATTTTCCTAATATTTCATGGTGCTGCTATCACTAGCTGACACTTTCAAGCAAAGCTTCTAGTTCTTCCTTACTTAGGCGACGCCATTCCCCAGGTTTCAGATTTTCATCCAAGGTTAAAGTTCCCATAGTCAGACGTTGCAAGTCTACCACTTCCTTGCCACAATAGGCTACCATGCGTTTGACCTGGTGGAATTTCCCTTCTGCAATGGTCACACGAACCAGACTTTGATTCTTTTCTGCATCCATAGACACAAGCTCCAGCTTGGCAGGTTGGCAGGTAAAGTCCTTGAGCGGAATGCCCTTGGCAAATGTCTCAATGTCTTCATCCGTCATGATTCCATTGACTTGCGCCAGATAAGTCTTATCCACATGGCGTTTTGGTGAAAGAAGAGCATGAGCCAGCTGGCCATCATTGGTCAAGAGCAAGAGTCCATGCGTATCGATATCCAAACGTCCTACTGGGAAAACTTCCTTTGAACGAGCTAAGTCATCCAACAAATCCAGTACAGTTTTGTGTTTGGGATCTTCAGTTGCTGAAATAACACCCTGGGGCTTGTTCATCATGTAGTAAACAAACTCCTCGTAGTCTAACTTTTGCCCGTCAAAACAAATCTCGTCCGTGTCTTCATTGATTTGCAGTTTGGCAGATTTTTCCTTTTTGCCATTGACCGTCACGCGCCCAGCCTTTAGAAAGTTTTTGACCTCCGTCCGGCTTCCTACTGCACATGCAACTAAAAATTTATCTAATCTCATAGGGCTATTATATCATGAAATTTCTTGAACTAAGAACAAAAAAAGCCGCCTGATTGGGCGACTTAATTTTTTTATAGGGAGATTATTATGAAAAAGTTTTAGGAGTATAAGTTAAGTTCTTCTTAACTTATGAGGTAAGTATACAGCTCCTATCTTAAAGTTTCCTTAAGTATTTTTAATTGTGAGATTTTTCCATTTTTCTCGCCAGTTTTTCTTGGATAAACGCTGTTGATAGAGCTTCATTCGGTCTTGATTTTCTAAAAAATGAGGAGTTGGACGAACTTGAAAGTTCAAAATATCCTCCAAACCATAAGGCGCAAAGAGCTCTAAAGTTGCGCCAGCATGCAAGCGAAGTCCTACTGCCGTACAACGTTCGGGATATTTACTCATGGCATCGCAGGAATTTCTATACGGTTCCGTATGGGGACTATGCTGATGCATAAAGACTTGATTTTTCAGCTCCCACTGATACTGGGGAAAGTCCTCTCTCAACTTATTTTCTATAACCAGTGTTTCTTCGTAACTCACATCTGGGTCAAAGAAAATCACGTCCACATCTGTTTCACGGTCAAAGGCTGGTTTATCGGACAAAAGATTCCAGATAAAATTTCGGACCGAACCAGCTGCCAACCAGGAATCTTTCAACTCCAAGTCACGGATGATGGTCAAAATAGCCATCATGTCAGGATTTTCTCTAAAAGAGTCTAAGATTTCAGACTTATTTTTCAATGTATTCATACCCTAAATGTTCATAAGCCTTAGCTGTCGCAACCCGTCCTGAACGAGTTCGCATGATAAAGCCTTTCTGGATTAGGTAAGGTTCATACATATCCTCAACCGTCTCACGCTCTTCAGCGATATTAACAGAAAGAGTTCCTAGACCTACAGGACCGCCACCATACATCTCAATCATAGTACGAAGAATTTTCTGGTCCACATAGTCCAAACCTTCATGGTCTACATCCAGCATGGTCAAAGCCTTATCCGTAATCACATCATCAATCAAGCCATCACCCATAATCTGCGCAAAGTCGCGCACGCGCTTGAGGAGACGATTGGCGATACGAGGAGTTCCACGGCTACGTAAAGCCAGCTCCGAAGCTGCTTCATGAGTGATTTCCATCTCAAAAATATCTGCCGTTCGCTCGACAATCTCTGTCAAGTCATCATGTGTATAGTATTCCATGTGGCCTGTAATCCCAAAACGTGCTCGAAGTGGATTTGAAAGCATCCCTGCTCGCGTCGTCGCGCCAATCAAGGTAAAAGGAGGCAAGTCTAGATGGACGCTACGGCTAGCTTCCCCTGCTCCAATCATGATGTCGATGTAGAAATCTTCCATAGCACTGTAAAGCACCTCTTCCACCGACATGGGCAAGCGATGAATCTCATCAATAAAGAGCACATCTCCTGGCTCCAAGTCATTCAAAATCGCAACTAAATCGCCCGCTTTTTCGATAACAGGGCCAGACGTTTGCTTGAGATTGACTCCCAATTCATTGGCAATAACAAAAGCCATGGTTGTTTTCCCGAGACCTGGAGGGCCAAACAAAAGAACATGGTCCAGCGCCTCATCACGCATTTTTGCTGCTTCGATAAAGATTTGAAGCTGATCCTTGACCTTGTCTTGACCGATATATTCACGTAAATATTGGGGACGAAGGGTACGTTCTACCAACTCCTCATCACCCATGATTTCATTATCTAAAATTCTACTCATGTTCCTATTATAGCAAAAATCCAGCCTACAAACAAAAAAGCCACCGAATTTGGTGACTTCTTTAGGGAGATTATTATGAAAAAGAAAAGTTTAGGATTTCTATTAAATAAAGTTAGGAGGTCTTTACTTAATAACTATATGATATAAGACAATACTTAAAATTAGCTTAAGATTTTAAATCCATTATTAACAATTTTCTTGAACAGCTGTTTGACCTGCAATACGTCCAAACGTAAAGATATCCGTAAGTGAATTTCCTCCTAGACGGTTACCTGCATGAAGTCCTCCTGCAACTTCTCCAGCAGCATACAAACCAGGGATAATCTGACCTTTTTCATTCAAAACGTGTGTTGAAGTATCAATCTTGAGTCCACCCATTGTATGGTGAACAGCAGGTTTTCTTGGTGTTGCGTAGAACGGTGCAACCTCACACTTGAGATCGAAACTACCCTTGTTAAATTCAGGGTCAAATCCTGCATCAACATAAGAGTTGTACTTCTTGATTGTATCTGCTAAAACTTGTGGATCCATACCAATCTGAACTGCCAATTCTTCTATCGTATCTGCACGGTAGAGAGTGCCTGCTTTGACTTGGGCATCGATTTTTTCTTGGCTAGTATTGTAGGCTGTTGCCTTGATGCGGTCATCCGCGATCAAGTAGAACAAACCTCCATTATCAATCGCTGCTTGAGATAACTTATCTCGGCTACCGTACTCATCTACAAATCGCTTACCCTCAGTATTTACCATAATGAAGTTAGCTGGAGGAACTTGAAGTCCTGAGAAGAGAGCACCTGTCACTGGATCGGATACTGGCATCATTTGGCTAAAGCCCATACCCACTAGGTCAGCACCTACACTTTGACCCAAGACGATTCCATCCCCTGTTACGGCTGGTGTATTAGATGTGGCAATATCATCCGCAATTTCAGTCCAGTAGGTATTGTATTTTTGTAACATCTTGGTATTGGCACCAAATCCTCCAGAAGCTAGAACGACGGCATCTGCATGAACGATGATGGTTTGACCGTTTCGGCCTTCTGCTCTGACACCCTTGACAGCCCCTTCTTCTACAAGCAATTCTTTGACTGGAGAGTCCGTCAAAATCGTGCCTCCATTTTCTAGAACATATTTTTGTAGAACCGAGATAAAAGCATAACCCATTGGTTGAACCGGCTTATGACCACGACGCCAAAGGGCTCCAACTGGCATTGTGACTTCACTACGAACAAATTCAACACCGATATCTTCCAACCAGCGAACAGACTCTAAGGCTCGTTCGGTCAATACAGAAACCAAATCATATTGACCATGAATTTCATGTCCTTGTAAATCTTTTCGTTTTCCACCAATATAGGTTTGGATACGGTAAAGTAAGGTAGAGTCAAACAAATAGCTTGGATCCTGCAAATACTGCTCAATCTCAACTTTCAAGGCTCTAAAGTCCTCTAAATATTCTGGGTCAATTGTTGATTCATCTGTCGCAATCAATTCTTGAAGCGTATGTGCCTCACCTGGATGAGCTGCGAAGGTCCCTTGCCATGCTGGATCTGGTGCATTCATTGGACCACCTGCACGAACCGTATTTCCTCCAATTGCTGGGAATTTCTCAACAATAATCGGCTTCTTACCAGCTTGCAAGACTGCAGCTGCTGCAGCTAAACCAGCTCCTCCGCCTCCGACGATGACAACATCTGCCTGATAAGTTTTATCCTCTTTATCCAAAGCAGATGGAGCTTTTGAACGTTTACGTAAAACATCTGGATTTGCACCCGCTTGTTTAACCGCACGCGCAACTCCGTCCAAGACACCATTTGAAGTCACAGAAGCTCCTGACACCGCATCAACATTTAAGGTTTGCCCCTCAATGATTTCCGCTGGAATACGGGTAAATACAACATCTGCAATACCTGAAGATTCTCCAGAAGAATCGATTTCAATTTTTTCAATACGGTCTTCAGAAACGGTGACGTCCATCGGTAATTTACCATTGTGACCTTCAGTTGTAACATGATAAGTTCCTGGTTCAAATCGGATTTCTTCAGGAAGGTTTAGTTGGTTTGCAACAGATACAAAGCGAAGGAAACGATAGAAACAGCTATCTAAGAAATCAACAGTTCGCTCATTAATCAAATCTCCATTTGCATCAAATGCTCGATGAGCTCGACCAAGTAAAAATTCACTTCCTGGCATAACTGTTGCATTTACCCCGGGTGCATCAAGAATCTGACGAAGATGAAGTTGGGCACGCGAAGATCCTTGAACATCATAGGAAGCCCCTACAATCATGGTTGGTTTCCCATCTAGTGGATGAATGTTAAAAGACAACCATTCTAACAAACTATTTAAACTTGATGGGATTGTATGATTGTGTTCAGGTGTAGAGATGATGACACCATCAGCTTCCGAAATCGCTTTGTTAAACTTCTGAATAACAGGTGTATCTGTTTGATCATCGGTTTCATTGAACATCGGTACATCGGTAATTTCTAAAATCTCAATATCCGCTTTTTGTTGCAAAAATGTCTTTTGCATAAATTGCAACAAACTGCGGTTATAGGATTGTTTGGCATTGGTACCAACAATAGCTACTAATTTCATGGATTATTCTCCTTTCTTGAGATACTTATGCTTTCAACCATTCTTCCCAGACGAAAGATTTCTTACGATTTGTATCTTCTGGTTTGACCAAAGCCTTTGTTAGTTCAACAAAATTTTTGGAATTCTGCAAAATGTTCTTCCAACTCTGCGACTTTTTTTCAGGATTGTTCAAATTATAGTCATCGTCCAACACCTGTTCAGAATGACCTAGGAAAAAAATTCTGTCCCTGGCATGACTCTTGCTTTTAGTTCAGGCGCATCAAGAATCTGACGCAAGTGCGCTTGGGCTCTAGATGTTCCAAGCAATCCAAGAGAAGCTCCGACAATCATCGTTGGTTTGTTGATCAAAGCGCGACTAGTATAGGCAATCCATTCCAAGGCTGAAGCCAAAGGTGCTGGTATCGTATGGTCATATTCAGGTGTTGAGATAATCACACCATCTGCAGCAAGGATTTTTTTTCTGAAAAAAAGCTTGAACTTCGGCAGGCGCCAGCTTGTCCTCAGGTTCGTTAAATGCTGGCAAGTGTTTGATTTCCAACACCTCAATGTCGGCTTTTATCTGAAAAATGCTTTTGCATAAATTTCAAAAGTTTCCGATTGGTTGAGCGGTCAGAGTTTGTTCCAACGATAGCAACTAATTTCATCTTGCTACCCCCTTTTTTGTTTTATTCACTTTCATTATACTACTTTTAAATTATCTTCGACATTCATGACACTAAAAACATTGTGTTATTCTATCAGTTTATCTTATCTTAGTATAACTTAGTGAAAAAATTAACAATATTTTCTTAGAAAGTATTGACCCTCATTTTTAACTATGTTATAGTCTTTGTGAAAAATGTATTAAGTTAAAGGAGGGTCTTCTTATGAAAGAGACATTCAATCGTTGGCAAGTTCTAGCTGCGTCAACTGCTATTCTTCTCTGTACAGGTGCTGTCTATTCCTTTTCAGTTTTTGCTGGACCTTTAAGCTCCTCAACAGGTTGGTCTATGTCCGAAATCATGCTCGCATTTGCTATTAACTCAGCTATCGGACCGATTCCGATGATTCTTGGAGGTTACCTGGTAGACAAGGGATATGTGAAATGGACAATTGCACTTGGTGCCCTTCTATTTGCTAGTGGCTTTTTCCTAACTGGTTATGCAAGTTCACCAGCCATGCTCTATCTGACCTACGGTTTGATGGCAGGTCTTGGTCAAGGATTTGCCTATTCAGGAGCCCTCTCAAATTCTCTTCGCCTCTTCCCAGATAAACGTGGTTTAGCTTCTGGGATTCTAACAGGAGGTATGGGATTTGCCGCAGTTATTGCGTCACCAGTTGCAAGTAGTCTCATTCAAAAACAAGATGCCTTCTTTGCTTTTCGAACCATTGGACTTGTCTATATTGTTGTAATTATCTGTGCCATTTTCTTCATCAAGGCAGCCCCAAGTGGCTACCAACCAGCAGGTTGGAAAGCTCCCGTACAGACTAAACAAGGACCTGCTAATAAAAACTGGAAAGAAATGCTACAGAGTCCTTTATTCTACATCATTATCAGTATGTTCTTTGTCGGTGCCTTCTCTGGTTTGATGATTGCCTCTCAAGCATCCCCAATTGGTCAATCCATGTTTGGACTATCTGCGGGAACAGCAGCTCTCTATGTCTCTCTTTATTCAATCGCAAACTCTAGCGGACGCTTTATCTGGGGATCACTTTCTGATAAAATTGGTCGTTCTAAGACCTTATTGATTATCTATTCTGTTATCGTATTGGCGCTCTTCTCCTTAACTATTGTCCCTGGACAATTTGGCTTCACTCTAGGAATCATCGGTCTTGGCATCTGCTTCGGCGGTGTTATGGGCGTCTTCCCATCTATTGTCATGGAGAACTACGGACCTGCTAATCAGGGAGTCAACTACGGTATCGTCTTCACAGGTTATTCTTTAGCTGCATTTTTTGCACCTAAAGTTGCGGTTCAAATGGCAGCAGCTAACAATGGAAATTACAGTGCCGCATTCTACGTTGCTATCGCTCTCGCAGTTGTTGGGCTTCTTCTCAATCTCCTTTACATGAAGAAGAAAGGTTAGAGAAATAACTTCTCATCAAATACTCATTACTAATTTAAGGCAGGGTCGGGATTTTTTGTCCCGCCCTTTTTTTGGTATAATAAAACTAGAAATAGCTTATTGGGAGGTTTTATCATGGTTCAGCAGTCAAGACTTTTACGAGATAACCCATCTGATTTTCCCTATGATTTTGAAAAACAAATCTTATCTAAGCAATCTTCTAATACCATATATCATTGGCATCCTGAACTCGAGATTGTCTATGTCAAAAAAGGAACTGCTACCTTCTATATCAACTCTGAGCGCTTTGAAAGTCATGAAGGTGATATTTTTCTAATTCAGCCAACTTCTCCTCACGCTATCTACCCTATTGAAAATCAAGAACAAATTTCTACAGTTTTTCGTATCCATCTAGATTTCCTAGGCAGAAGTCAAATTGACAGCTTTAGCCAACGCTATATCCAACCCATATACTCTGGGCATTTTTATCTCACTCCTCGGATTTCGCCAGATGATCATGCTTACGAACCGATTCGCGATTGTCTTTTATCTCTTTTTTCTATCCTTGAAGAACAAAGTATTTACTACGATCTCCTATTAAAATCTAAACTCTATGAATTTCTCTATCTTCTCTTTAAGTACAGGTATGTCAATCGCCACTATACGGATGATACCTATCAAAAATACCAGAAATTAAAAGAAATGATAGGTTATCTTGAGCAACACTATGCAGAACCCATTCAAATTGACCAGCTTGCTGCTACATTTGGATACAGCAAAAATCACTTTATGAATATTTTCAAACAACACACCGGGACAAGTTGTATGGAATATCTCATACGATTGCGCCTGGAAAAAGCTTGCGAAAAGCTCGTTCAGACCAATCAAAGTGTTCAAGAAATAGCAAGCCAGGTCGGTTTTACCAACCTCTCAAATTTCAATCGACAATTCAAACAACACTTCCAGCTAACTCCTAGACAGTATCGAAACCAACAACTTAAAAAAGAATCCTAACTACATGTCTCCTTAGTGACTCACTAGGGAGAATTTTTTTCAAACAAAAAAGCCACCGAATTTGGTGGCTTCTTTAGGGAGATTATTATGAAAAAGAAAAGTTTAGGATTTCTATTAAATAAAGTTAGGAGGTCTTTACTTAATGATTACATGATACATGAGTAAACTTAAAGTTAACTTAAGATAAAAGAATTATTTTAATTTTTTTCGATCCACCCAAATCATTCCTGTACAATCATAAGTAGATAAGGTTTCAAACCCCAGAGAACGGTAAAAAGCCAAAGTTTTTTCTGTCTGTTCAGTCGCTAGTTGTATTTGGTAGGCATCCTTATAGTCAGCCAAGGCTTCTTTCATCAAGTTACTACCAATTCCTTGGCGCTGATAGCTAGGCAAAACAATCAAATCCTGGACAAAAACGGATGAAAAACCGTCTCCAACCAGACGCACTAAACCAACGATTTTCTCACCATCACGGGCAAGATAAGTCGCTAGCGAATGAGACAAGGCCTGGGCCAACATTTGGGGCTGATTGGTATAATTTGTCCAACCAACTGCCTGATAGAGATGTAAAACGTCATCTAAAGCAACTAACTGTTGATTTCTAATACAAATCATTTTATTACCTCCACTAGAATTCTCATTTACTGATAATAGCATAAAAGTAAATAAGAATCAAAAAAATGCATAAAAATCAATGTAACAAAATTGAACTTATGCATTTTTTTACTATTTTATCAATCTAGACTGATTTTCCCTTTTTGAGTTCCCCAAATACCTGTTTGTACTTGTAACTGTAAACCTGAAGCATTTGCAGTCTCATTACTTAAGTCAAATACTACATTTCCTGTGATACTGTTTTTCAGGATTTAATTCTGATAAGAAGAATTTTTGCTTCTTCATTTGCATACAAACCAGCTGCACTATCTGTTGCATACTCCGTATCACCTTTTAAAAAGTTTAAAAGAAATCATCAGTAACTTTTTATAGATTTTTTTTACCAGTATTTTTTTACTGTTACATTCACAATTAAATAAATACCGTTGGCAGTTTTTCCATATTCTCCGCCAACATTTTGAGATAAGGATTTCGAATTCACAATATATTCAACATCCCCAACTTTGACAATTTCTCCAATCTTATGCTCTGCCTTAGTTGCTTCTTCTGTATTTTTTTAGTTTCTTCTGATGCCTTTTTTTCAACTGTTTCTTCTGATGTTGTTACTTGAGTACTTGAATTGGATGAAGTTGACTGTTTCGATGAATTGGTGCCACTTCCTCCCTTAATAGCACCAAATGCAATAAGCACAATTATTAATATGAACCACCATTTTTTATAAAAAGGCGTTTTTTTCACATAAACGTTCCCATTTTCATCTTTGATTTTCTTAGCCATAAGAAATCTCCTTTAATGTTTTTTTATTTTAAACTATTATAATACATTTCCTAGCATTTTTGAATAAAATGTAATTTTTTTAATTTTTATTAACAGTATCATTTTTTTATATATTTCTTACCTAAATATTTTTAAAAAAAGCAAGCTTGCATAAAAAAATAATATTTTTTTCAAAATAAAGTTTACTCTAGGCTAATTATTCTACTCTAAATATTAAACTTAAAAAGTCTCCAAAGTAAAACTTTGAAGACTTATCATTTTTTATTTCACAACAATATTTACAAGTTTAGTTGGCTTCAATAGTCCAGTGGACTATTGAAGGTGGCAGATATGGCTAATAAACTCGTTATTTAACGACAATATTAACCAATTTATTTGGTACCGCAATCACTTTCACGATTTCCTTGCCATCGATTTCTGCCTTGACTTTTTCGTCAGCTAGAGCGATTTCTTGTAATTCTTCGCGTGAAAGGTCCTTCGCAACCATGAGTTTAGCACGGACTTTACCCTTGATTTGAACGACGATTTCGATTTCATCTTCAACCAATTTGCTTTCGTCCCATGTTGGCCAAGCTACATAAGAGATAGACTCACCGGTTGCTGCGACTGTTTGCCAGAGTTCTTCTGCCAAGTGAGGAGCAAATGGGGCGATCAATTGGATAAAGCCTTTGGCGTAGTCTATATAGAGTTTGTCTTCCTTGTTGGCAGCATTGACAAAGACCATGAGTTGGGCAATGGCTGTGTTAAATTTCATAGACTCGATTTGCTCTGTGACAGCTTTAACAGTTTCGTTGTAAACCTTGTCTAGAGCGCCATTGTTTTCCGCAACGATTTCCTTACTTGTAATCAAACGGTACACACGGTCAAGGAATTTACGGCTTCCTTCCAGACCTTCTTCAGACCAAGCAATGGAAGCATCAAGTGGTCCCATAAACATTTCATAGACACGAAGGGTATCCGCACCGTATTGTTCCACCACATCATCTGGGTTGACAACGTTCTTGAGGGATTTAGACATCTTAGCTGGTGCTTGCTCCAACTCTTCTCCTGTTTCCACATGGAAGAAAGAACCGTCTCGTTTTTCAACCTTGTCAGTTGCCACAAGAGCACCACGGTGGTCACGGTAGCTAGTTCCCAAAATCATTCCTTGGTTAAAGAGTTTTTGGAATGGCTCTTTAGTCGGTACAACACCAAGGTCATAGAGGAATTTGTGCCAGAAACGAGCGTAAAGCAAGTGAAGCACGGCGTGTTCTGCACCACCCACGTAGATATCGACTGGCAACCATTGTTTGAGGAGGTCCTCATCAGCCAATTTCTCAGTGTTGTGTGGATCGATATAGCGGAGGTAGTACCAGCTTGAACCGGCCCATTGTGGCATGGTGTTAGTTTCACGACGACCTTTGACGCCATCTTCGCGGGTCACTTCCAGCCAGTCGGTCAAGTTGGCCAATGGGCTTTCACCAGTACCTGAAGGGCGGATGTCCTTGGTTACTGGCAAGACAAGTGGGAGTTCACTTTCTGGAACAGCTGTTGAAGTACCATCTTCCCAATGAATAATTGGGATTGGCTCACCCCAGTAACGTTGACGGCTAAAGAGCCAGTCGCGGAGACGGTAGGTAACCTTTTCTTGACCAAAGCCTTTTTCTTCTAGCCAAGACACGATTTTAGCAATCGCTTCTTCTTTGTTGAGACCGTTCAAGAAGTCAGAGTTGACGTGAAGGCCATCTTCTGTGTAGGCAGCTTCTGCTACGTTTCCACCTTCAAGTACTTCTACGATTGGAAGACCAAACTGTTTAGCAAATTCCCAGTCACGCTCATCGTGGGCAGGTACAGCCATAACAGCACCTGTACCATAGCTAGACAAAACGTAGTCGGCAATCCAGATTGGGATTTCTTTACCATTGACAGGGTTAATGGCATAAGCACCAGTCCAAACCCCTGTTTTTTTCCTTGGCAAGGTCTGTACGAGCCAAGTCTGATTTAAGGCTGGCTTGGTGTTTGTAGTCCGCTACAGCCTCAGCTTGTTCTGGTGTTGTAATGGCATCTACCAAGTCATGCTCAGGAGCCAAAACAGTGAAGGTCGCACCAAAGAGGGTATCCGGACGAGTTGTAAAGACGGTGAATTCCTTGTCAGTCCCTTTTACTTTGAAAGTAACGTTAGCACCAGTTGATTTACCAATCCAGTTGCGTTGCATGTCCTTGATAGACTCTGTCCAGTCAAGATCATCCAAGTCCGCCAACAAACGTTCCGCATAAGCAGTGATTTTGAGCATCCATTGGCGCATTGGTTTACGAACAACTGGATAGCCCCCACGCTCAGATGTTCCATCTGGAAGAACTTCTTCGTTGGCGATAGCTGTTCCTAGTTCCTCAACCCAGTTTACTGGCACTTCAGCTTCATAAGCCAAACCTTTTTCGTAAAGCTTGGTGAAGATCCACTGAGTCCACTTGTAGTAGTTTGGATCTGTTGTGTTGACTTCACGATCCCAGTCGTAAGAGAATCCAAGCGCATTGATTTGGCGTTTGAAGTTGGCAATATTTTCCGCGGTGAAGTCTGCTGGATCATTACCAGTATCCATAGCATATTGCTCTGCAGGCAAACCAAAGGCATCCCATCCCATTGGGTGAAGGACATTGTAACCTTTGGCACGTTTGAAACGGCTGAGGATATCAGTTGCTGTGTAGCCTTCTGGGTGTCCTACGTGAAGACCCGCTCCAGATGGGTAAGGGAACATGTCCAATGCGTAAAACTTAGGTTTTGAGGCATCTGTTCCTGTTTTAAAAGTGTGATTGTCAGCCCAGTATTTTTGCCACTTAGGCTCAATTTCCTTATGATTGTAAAAACTCATGCTATTTCTCCAATTTTATGATGTTACTATTATACCATTTTTGGGGGAATTTGAAAGTCGAGAAATGTTCTTTTGGGCTTGGATGGAAAGAAAGACTGAATCGCAAATCCAGCTTATTTAGCAGTATAAAAAATTAGCTAACACTTGAAATTAGCTTATATCGATTATTTATCTCTTCCATCTTTTTCCCCTAACGCCTTTTGACTCATATTTCTCGTTTTAGATTTCTTTTAAGGTTTTTTTATTATATCCTATAGAACTCTGCAAATTATAAACATTAAGCAAGTCGTAGAGTAAAAAAACGTTCGTAAAAAAGGAGACTCTTATGAAAAAACTACTATTCTTTCTCTCTTGTGGATGGATATTTCTTACTTTATCAGGATGTTCTTCAACAACAGAAGCGGAAACTAGCTCTGAAAAAGATTCAGATAACACTTTGGTTATCTACTCGCCTAACCCTGAAGACCTTATCGAAGAAACAATCCCAGCCTTCGAAGAAAAAAATATGGTATTAAGGTTGACTTAGTACAAGCCAGCACTGGTGAATTGTTCAAAAAAAGCTGAGGCTGAAAAAAAGAATCCCCTGTAGCCGATGTCATTTTCGGAGGCTCCTACGCCCTCTTCTCTTCTAACGAAAATCTTTTTGAACCTTATATTTCTCAAGAGAACGACCAGATAATCCCTGAATATCAAAATAAAACTGGATTCTACACGCCTTATACACTTGATGTCAGTGTCATCATTGCCAATTCAGCTCTTACAAAAGATATTAAAATTGAAGGCTACAATGATCTACTCAATCCTAAATTAAAAGGAAAAATCGCAACTGCTGATCCAAGTAATTCTTCTAGCGCCTTTGCTCAATTAACAAACATGCTCGTAGATCAGGGGGGCTATGAAAATGAGCAAGCTTGGACATATGTGAAAAATCTATTTAGCTTAGTAGATGGGAAAATTGCTTCTAGTTCTTCAAATGTCTACAAATCAGTCGCTGACGGAGAAATGGCTGTCGGACTCACCTATGAAGATCCTGCCTTGAAACTCTTAAACGATGGCGTTGATGTAAAAGTCATTTATCCAAAAGAAGGAACCGTCTTTTTGCCTGGTAACGCAGCTATTATCAAAAATGCCAAACACATGGAAAACGCTAAAAAATTTATCGATTTCCTTCTTTCTCAAGACATTCAGGATAAACTAGGAACTGAAACAACCATTAGACCCATTCGAAAAAATGCTAAAACCAATAAAAATATGAAATCAATGACCGAAATCAATATCGCCACTGAAGATTCTGAGTACGTCATCCAAAATAAATCAGCTATTCTTAAAAAGTACAATGATATTTTCACTAATATTCAATCGAAACAGTAAAAGAGGTTCGCTATGAGTGAGATCAAAATTATTAACGCAAAAAAAATCTACCATGACATTCCTGTCATTGAGAATTTAAATGTTACGATCCCAAAAGGAAGTCTTTTCACTATTCTTGGACCTTCAGGTTGTGGAAAAACGACTCTACTTCGAATGATTGCAGGCTTCAACAGTATTGAAGGCGGAGAATTTTACTTCGATGATACTAAAATCAATAACATAGAACCCAGCAAACGCAACATCGGTATGGTTTTCCAAAACTACGCTATTTTTCCACATTTGACTGTTCGAGATAATGTTGCTTTTGGTCTTAAACAAAAAAAGGTTCCAAAAGATGAATTAGTTCAACAAACTAATAAATATCTGGAACTAATGCAAATTAATCAATACGCAGATCGAAAGCCCGATAAACTCAGTGGTGGACAACAACAACGTGTCGCCTTGGCACGTGCCTTAGCTGTTAATCCAAGTGTTCTCCTCATGGACGAGCCTCTTAGTAACCTGGATGCGAAACTTCGCTTAGATATGCGCCAAGTTATTCGAGAAATTCAACACGAAGTGGGAATTACAACTGTATATGTGACCCACGACCAAGAAGAAGCGATGGCCATTTCTGACCAAATTGCTGTTATGAAAGATGGTGTTATTCAACAAATTGGTCGTCCAAAAGAGCTATACCACAAACCAGAGAACGAATTTGTCGCAACCTTTATTGGTAGAACAAACATCATCCCTGCCCGTTTAGAAAAGCAAGCTGATGGAGCGTACATCGTCTTTGAAGACGGCTACTCTCTTCGTATGCCAGCTCTTGATCAAGCTAAGGAACAAGCTGTTCTTGTAAGTATCCGTCCCGAAGAGTTTATCAAAGATGAATCTGGAGATATTGAAGGAATCATTTCCGATAGTGTTTATCTTGGACTCACCACTGAATATTTTGTAGAGACTGCATTTTCTTCAAAAATACAGGTCAGCGAAGAATCAACTTTTGAAGAAGATCTTCAAAAAGGGGATCGAATTCGTCTACGAATCAATACTCAAAAGTTAAATGTCTTTTTCTGCAGATGGTTCCCAAAAATCTTATTACAGGAGTTGGCTATGAAAGGTAAAAAACTAAATATTTGGACAGCCTCCTCATTCTTCATCTTTCTTACCTATCTTATTTTTCTTGTTTATCCAATTATTATTGTACTCAAGCAAGCACTCATACATGAAGGTCAATTCTCACTAGCTAATTTTTGAGGATTTCTTTAGTAAATCCTATTACTCTGAGACACTAGTAAACAGTTTTAACGTCTCCATTACTTCTACTGTAACTTCCCTAGTTTTAGGGACCTTATTGGCTTACCTCTTTTCTATATATGACTTCAAAGGAAAGAAATTTTTACAGATATTGATTATCATCGCTTCCATGTCAGCTCCTTTCGTAGGGGCATACTCTTGGATTCTCTTGTTGGGACGAAATGGTGTCATCACTAAATTTTTGACAAATGCCCTTCATCTTCCAGCTATTGATATTTATGGCTTCAAAGGAATTGTACTTGTGTTTACACTCCAGCTATTCCCATTAGTTTTTCTATACGTGGCTGGAGCCATGAAAAGAATTGACCATTCTCTTCTTGAAGCCGCTGAAAGCATGGGAGTATTTGGGTTCAAACGTATGATAACAGTTATTTTGCCCCTTTTAGTTCCAACTTTACTTGCCGCTGCCCTACTCGTATTTATGAGAGCATTTTCCGACTTCGGAACTCCTATGTTAATTGGTGAAGGATATCGAACTTTCCCTGTTTTAATTTATAATCAATTCATTAGTGAGGTTGGCGGAAATTCTGCTTTTGCATCTGCTTTAGCAATCATGGCGATTATAATTGCTTTAACAATCTTTCTTATTCAAAAATATATTTCCAATCGCTATAGTTTCAGCATGAATTCTCTCCATCCAATTGAGCCGAAAAAAACCACAAAAGGGAAAATGGCAGCAATTTATGCAACAGTTTACGGAATTGTCTTATTTTCTGTTCTACCTCAATTATTTTTGATTTATACCTCTTTCCTAAAAACATCAGGTATGGTATTTGTCAAAGGCTATTCTCTAAACAGTTACAAGATTGCTTTCAATCGCATGGGAGCTACTATTTTTAATACGATTCGCATTCCTTTGATTGCTTTGATTCTAGTTGTTTTATTTGCATCATTTATCTCCTACTTAGCTGTTAGAAAACGAAATTTGTTTACAAACTTAATTGATAGCCTTAGTATGGTACCTTATATCGTACCAGGAACAGTTCTCGGTATTGCCTTTATCTCTTCATTCAATACAGGTATCTTCGGAAGTGGCTTCCTTATGATTACAGGAACAGCCTTCATCTTGATTATCTCCTTATCTGTAAGAAGACTCCCTTATACAATCCGCTCATCTGTTGCTAGCTTACAACAAATAGCACCTAGTATTGAAGAAGCAGCTGAGAGTTTAGGAAGTAGCCGTCTCAATACTTTCAGTAACATCACTGTTCCAATGATGTTACCCGGTATTATTTCTGGAGCTATTCTATCATGGGTAACAATGATTTCAGAACTATCTACTTCTATCCTGCTATATAATGCCAAAACAAAAACTATGACCGTAGCAATCTATACAGAGGTTCTCAGAGGAAATTATGGTGTGGCAGCTGCTTTGTCAACTATCCTCACTGTCTTGACAGTTACTTCATTATTACTATTTATGAAAATTTCTAAAAACAATAGCATTACCCTCTAGTTTTTCTCCTAAAGACAGCCAAATTACTCATTGGCTGTTTTTTTATTTATACTCTATCATTCAATTAATGCTTCATAAATAATATAGATGCATGATAGTACTTTTTATGGTAGAATATAGGAAAGTGCTTTCTCAGAAGGAGGAAAATATGAACAAACAAACCATCGCTGTTTTAGGGCCTGGTTCTTGGGGTACTGCACTGTCACAAGTTCTTAATGACAACGGACACGAAGTGCGTATCTGGGGAAATATTCCTGACCAAATTGATGAAATTAATACACAACATACTAACAAACGCTATTTTAAGGATATTGTATTAGATGATAAAATTGTGGCCTATCATGATTTGGCAGAAGCCTTGAAGGGTGTTGATGCTGTCTTGTTTGTGGTACCTACTAAGGTGACCAGATTGGTAGCTCAACAAGTGGCTGCTGTTTTGGATCATAAAGTGGTGGTCATGCATGCTTCTAAAGGTCTCGAGCCCAATAGTCACAAACGTCTTTCAACCATTCTAGAAGAAGAAATCCCTGAAGAGTTACGTAGTGAGATTGTAGTTGTATCTGGTCCCAGTCATGCGGAAGAAACGATTGTACGCGACATCACTTTGATTACCGCTGCTTCTAAAGATTTACAAACAGCTCAGTATGTTCAGACACTCTTTAGTAACCACTACTTCCGTCTTTATACCAATACAGATGTGATCGGAGTGGAAACAGCTGGTGCTCTTAAAAATATCATCGCTGTTGGTGCAGGTGCCCTCCATGGACTTGGATTTGGAGACAACGCTAAAGCTGCCATTATCACGCGCGGTCTTGCAGAAATCACTCGTCTAGGAGTCAAACTTGGAGCAAATCCACTGACTTATAGCGGACTTTCTGGAGTTGGGGATTTAATCGTTACTGGAACTTCTGTCCACTCACGTAACTGGCGAGCAGGTGATGCTCTTGGACGTGGCGAAGCCTTGGCAGATATCGAAGCCAACATGGGGATGGTGATTGAAGGAATTTCAACAACCAAAGCTGCTTATGAATTGGCGCAAGAACTTGGAGTCTATATGCCTATTACTCAGGCTATCTACCAGGTTATTTATGAAAATGTTAATATTAAGGATGCTGTTTCTGAACTCATGAGTAACGAGTTCAAGGCAGAGAACGAGTGGTCATAATCACCGTTAGAAAGGATGCTCATGAAGCAAAAAGTTAGAAAAGCTGTTATCCCTGCCGCGGGGCTTGGAACTCGTTTCCTTCCAGCAACCAAAGCCTTGGCCAAAGAAATGTTGCCAATTGTGGATAAGCCAACTATTCAATTCATCGTTGAAGAAGCCCTTAAGTCTGGAATTGAGGATATTCTTGTAGTAACAGGGAAATCAAAACGTTCGATCGAAGACCATTTTGACTCAAACTTTGAACTAGAGTACAACCTCAAGGAAAAAGGAAAAACCGACCTTTTGAAACTAGTTGACGAAACAACTGGTATGCGCCTTCACTTCATCCGTCAAACACACCCACGTGGACTCGGAGATGCCGTTTTACAAGCCAAAGCTTTCGTTGGAAATGAACCCTTTGTGGTCATGCTTGGAGATGACCTCATGGATATCACTGATGACAATGCTATCCCATTGACCAAGCAACTCATGAATGATTACGAGGAAACTCATGCTTCTACTATTGCCGTAATGCCTGTTCCACATGATGAAGTTTCTGCCTACGGTGTTATCGCGCCTCAAGGCGAAGGAAAAGATGGCCTTTATAGTGTTGAAACCTTCGTTGAAAAACCAGCACCTGAGGACGCACCAAGTGATTTAGCCATCATCGGTCGTTACCTTCTCACACCAGAGATTTTTGGTATTCTTGAAAATCAAAAACCTGGTGCCGGAAACGAAATCCAACTAACAGATGCTATCGATACACTTAACAAAACTCAACGTGTATTTGCTCGCGAATTTAAAGGTTCACGTTATGACGTTGGAGATAAGTTTGGATTTATGAAAACTTCCATCGAATATGCTCTCAAACACCCACAAGTTAAAGACCACTTGAAAGACTACTTGATTGATCTTGGAAAAGAACTTTCAGAAGAAAAATAAATCCTTAAAACCAGGTTGAATTTACCTGGTTTTTTTATTTCCTAAACACCTCTAAACCTAGTCCAAGCCTAATTTCTTGTAATGAATGCTTTTATGGTATAATAATAAGGAGTGAGGAAAGAAATGAAGAATAAATTGTTAGAACTTAAAGAAAAAAAGGACTGGCTTTCCTTCAGTCCCTAAAAACAAAACTAAAAAAATATACATCTAGGAAAAAAAGGTCCTAAGCATTCTAAAAGAAAAAGAAAACCAAAACTAGTATTTGGACTATCTTTGCCAATATCTTACTGGGAATCAAGGCGATCTTTAATACCCTATTCATTATCGCCTTACTTGGTGGACTTTTAGGTACCGGGGTTGTTTTCGGTTATGCTGTATCTCTATTTGACAAGGTGACCGTTCCTCAAACAGAAGATTTGCTCAAGCAAGTGAATGATATTTCATCCATCTCTGAGATTCGCTATGCTGACGGATCCATGATTGGTGCTATTGAAAGTGACCTCCTTCGGACATCTGTCGCATCAGATGCTATTTCAGAAAATCTCAAGCAAGCTATCGTTGCTACCGAGGATGAACATTTTGCCGAACACAATGGGGTCGTTCCTAAAGCAGTTATTCGTGCCAGCCTAGGAAACTTTATCGGTCTTGGTTCTTCTAGTGGAGGATCTACACTAACACAGCAGCTCATCAAGCAGCAAGTGGTTGGGGATGCTCCTACACTAACTCGTAAAGCTACTGAAATCGTGGATGCCTTGGCCTTGGAGAGAGCAATGAGCAAGGACGAAATCTTGACAACTTATCTCAACGTCGCTCCATTTGGCCGTAACAATAAAGGTCAAAATATTGCAGGGGCTCAACAAGCAGCCAAAGGTATTTTTGGGGTTGATGCAAATCAGCTAACAATCCCTCAAGCAGCCTTTATAGCAGGATTACCACAAAGCCCTATCTCTTACTCTCCTTATGAGGCCACTGGTGAGATGAAGAGTGAAGAGGATATGGAACTCGGAATCAAGCGTTCCAAAGATGTTCTCTACAATATGTACAGAACTGGAGTGCTCAGTCAGGAAGACTACGAAACCTATATAGCATATGACATTAAGCAAGACTTCTTGCCAGCAGAAAGTGTAAACCTAACAGCTAAGGGTTATCTTTACTTCACTGCACTTGATGAAGCGACTAATGTCATGTATGATTATCTGGTCAAAAAAGATAACGTTTCTGCCCAAGAACTCAAGAACGAATCTATTCAGAAATCTTATCGTGAATTGGCTGAAAAAGAAATTCAAAATGGTGGTTACCGTATCACTACTACAATCGATAAAACGATCCATAATGCAATGCAAAATGCAGTGGCAAACTATAGCTACCTTCTAAATGATAGTAGTGGTCAACCTGAAGTCGGAAATGTCTTAATGGATAATAAAACAGGAGCCATCATAGGATTTGTAGGAGGACGAGATTACCAAAGCAATCAAAATAATCACGCCTTTGACACAAAACGATCTCCGGCTTCGACTACCAAACCTATCTTAGCCTATGGTATTGCTATTGACCAAGGCTTGATGGGAAGTGCTAGCATCCTATCAAACTATCCAACGAACTTTGCCAACGGAACTCCGATCATGCACGTCAACAGTCCGGGAACAGCTATGATAAACCTAAAGGAAGCTCTCAATTATTCTTGGAATATCCCAGCCTACTGGACTTATCGTATGCTTCGTGAAAAAGGAGTTGATGTCCGCTCCTATATGGAAAAAATGGGTTATGAAATCCCAGAATACGGTATTGAAAGTCTTCCTATGGGAGGAGGAATTGAAGTTACTGTAGCTCAACATACAAACGGATACCAAACACTAGCTAATAATGGTATTTACAATAAGAAATATATGATTTCAAAAATTGAAAAAAGTAGTGGCGAAGTGATCTATGAACATAAAGACGAACCTGTTCAGGTCTACTCAAAAGCTACTGCAACCATTATGCAAAGTCTACTAAGAGATGTACTTTCATCCCGGATAACTACAAGTTTCCAAAGCGATCTTTATAGCATAAATTCCAGTCTAGCAGGTGCTGATTGGATTGGGAAAACTGGTACAACTAACGAGGAAGGTGATATGTGGCTCATGCTTTCAACGCCTCGATTGACTCTTGGTGGTTGGGTTGGTCACGATGATAACAGTCCGTTAGCCAAAGGCGCATATTATCGTAATGCTAAGTATATGGCCCACCTCGTAAACGCGATTCAACAAGCTTCTCCTTCTGCTTGGGGTTCTGAACGCTTTAGCCTTGATTCGAGTGTCACCTCTTCTCAAGTCCTTAAGTCGACTGGACAGAAGCCTGGCAAGGTCACTATCAACGGCAAAGAGATTGACGTTACTGGAGAAATGGTAACAAGTTACTGGGCTAACCAAGCTGGTGCTCCAACTACTACCTACAAATTTGCCATCGGTGGAAGTGACTCTGATTACCAAAATGCTTGGAATACGATTGTTGGAAATTTAATAAAACAAGACAACAAAGATAAAGATAAAGACAAGGATAAGGATAAGGATAAAAATAAGGATAAAAATAATAATAACAGCTCTTCTTCGAATAGGTCCCAACGCTAACATACCTATTATCAAGAGTATGTCACCTAACTCGACTTTTATATGAATCAGTATCAAAAAAATATTTTCAAGGGAACCATATATTCCCTCCTTTCCGGATTAATATGGGGTATTTGTGGCATTTTAGGAGAATTCTTCTTTACGCATTATCCAGTCTCCTCTGGGTGGATCACTTCTATGCGACTAAGTCTTGCAGGTGGTTTCGTACTCATCTTGTCCGGCTTTAAGTTCCGTTCCCACTTATTCGACCTTTCGAGAAACCGCAACAACTATCTGCCTTTTCTGGCTTATGCTATCTTAGGAATTTTCTCCGTTCAGTATTTCTTCTATCTCTGTGTAGAATACTCTAATGCAACAACGGCAACTATCCTCCAATTTATCAGTCCTGTTTTCATTCTCATATACAACCGTATTATCTACAAGAAAAAAGCTTCTAAAAAAGCAATTTTCTATGTTCTGACAGCAATGCTTGGAGTCTTTCTGATGGCTACTAAAGGCGATCTGTCTAAACTATCCATCACTCCCCTCGCATTGCTGACAGGACTTCTCAGTGCTCTGGGAGTTATGTTTAATGTTATCTTGCCCCAACCATTTGCTCGAAAATACGGTTTTGTCCCAACTGTTGGCTGGGGAATGATGCTAGCTGGACTCTTTAGTAATTTTCTCTACCCCGTATATAAAATTAGCTTTCAACTGGATTGGGTGAGCATCTTGATTTGTTTGACTATTGCCTTTTTGGGAACAGCTTTTGCCTTTTTCCTATCCATGAAGGCTGTCTCCCCTGGTATCCCCATTGGTAGTATCGGTCGTCAGTGCTAGCGAACCTCTATCCTCTGCTATTCTAAGCGTTCTATTTCTAGGTCTGGTCTTGGATGGCTACTTGCTATTAGCTATGATTTTGATTATTATTCCCATGATCTTCTTATCCATCGAAGAATCAAAGGATAAACTGAAAGAATCCTCTTTTAACACTTAAGGCTTCAAAATTGAAGCCTTTTTTGGTAGAATAGTAAGCATTACAAAGAGTGAGGAGACACCTATGACTGCTACAAAAATGAATGCACAAGAAATTATCCAATTTATCGCTAATGCTGAAAAAAAGACAAGTGTAAAAGTGACCTTTGAAGGGCAACTTGATGGAGCCATCCCTGCTTCTGTTACCAAGCTTGGGAATGTTCTTTTTGGAGACTGGAAAGACATCGCTCCACTTCTTGAAGGACTTACAGAAAACAAGGACTATGTTGTTGAACAAGACGCCCGCAATTCAGCTGTACCTCTCCTTGATAAACGTGATATCAATGCTCGTATCGAGCCAGGCGCTATCATCCGTGACCAAGTTGAGATTGGTGACAACGCTGTTATCATGATGGGAGCTGTTATCAATATCGGTGCAGAAATCGGTGCTGGCACTATGATTGATATGGGAGCTATTTTAGGTGGACGTGCTATTGTCGGTAAAAATAGTCACGTAGGTGCAGGTGCTGTTCTTGCAGGTGTCATCGAGCCAGCTAGTGCTGAGCCTGTCCGTGTCGGTGACAATGTTCTCATCGGTGCTAACGCTGTAGTTATCGAAGGTGTTCAGATTGGTAGTGGTTCTGTTGTCGCTGCAGGTGCCATCGTTACTCAAGATGTTCCAGAAAATGTTGTGGTAGCTGGTGTTCCAGCTCGTGTTATCAAAGAAATCGATAGCCAAACCCAACAAAAAACAGCGCTAGAAGATGCGCTTCGTACCCTGTAATTATTGACAGATCCGGAATTTCTGCCTCTTTATTGTCTAGTAGAAAGGATCTAAATATGTTAGATTTAATTCAAACTCGACGTGATCTTCACCAAATTCCCGAGATTGGTTTAGAAGAATTCAAGACTCACGCTTATTTACTCAATGTCATTGAAACATTAACAGCTGGTAAGGATTTTGTTCAGATTCGTACCTGGCGAACAGGTATTTTAGTATACTTACAGGGAAGTCAGCCAGAACGTACCATTGGTTGGCGAACAGATATTGATGGACTCCCAATCGTTGAACAAACAGGCCTTCCTTTTGCCTCTCAACACCCAGACCGCATGCATGCTTGTGGACACGATTTTCACATGACCATTGCCCTTGGAAGTCTCGAACGTGCTTTAGAAAAACAACCAAAAAACAACCTCCTCTTTCTCTTCCAACCTGCCGAGGAAAACGAAGCCGGCGGCATGCTCATGTATGAAGACGATGCCTTTGGCGACTGGTTGCCTGACCAATTCTATGGACTCCATGTCCGTCCAGACTTAAAAGTTGGACAAATTGCGACCAATACCCATACACTCTTTGCAGGAACTTGCGAAGTCAAGATTCGTTTCAAGGGTAAAGGTGGTCACGCTGCCTTTCCACATCAAGCAAACGATGCTCTGGTTGCAGCTAGCTATTTTGTGACTCAAGTCCAGTCGGTTGTCAGCCGTAATGTCGATCCTATCGAGGGAGCTGTCGTCACTTTTGGTGTCTTTCAAGCTGGAACAACCAATAATGTCATCGCTGATACAGCTTTCTTGCACGGAACCATTCGAGCTCTCACACATAGCATGAGTCTATTGGTACAAAAACGTGTCAAAGCCATCGCTGAAGGTGTCGCAGCTGCTTTTGATATGGATGTGGAAGTTGAACTCAAGCAGGGAGGTTACCTACCTGTCGAAAACAACCCTAAATTAGCCCAGGAATTGATGACCTTCTTTGATGAAAAAGAGGGCATTGAACTAATCGACATCGAACCTGCCATGACAGGAGAAGATTTTGGTTATCTTCTCTCTAAGGTTCCTGGAGTGATGTTCTGGCTTGGCATTGACAGCCCTTATGCTCTTCACCATCCACAGATGAGTCCTAAGGAAGAAGCACTGGCAATCGGAGTCGAGGCTGTATCAAGCTTTTTAGCAAAAAAAGTTGAGGAGTAAACGATGAAAAAAGCCCTACGCAAGCAGGTCTTACAAGAACTTAAATCTCTTTCCAAAGAAGAAAAGCAGAGCATAAACGATTGGCTCACAGAGCAACTCCTTCAACATCCATTCTACAAGGAAGCAAAAACTATCGCTACTTACCTGTCTTTTCCCCATGAATTTCAAACAGCTAGACTAATCGAACAAGCTCAAAAAGATGGAAAGACTATCCTCATTCCCAAAACCTATCCACATGGGAAATGGACTTTGTCGTCTATAAACCAGAACAACTTGAGAGAAATCCTTTTGGACTTCTTGAACCTCAAGGAGACTTCACAATCCTTGAACCCTCTCAGATTGACTTGATTCATGTTCCTGGTTTAGCTTTCAATACTTCTGGCTATCGGGTTGGCTATGGTGGTGGCTATTACGACCGCTACTTGGAGCATTTCCCAGGCAACACTATCAGTACACTTTATCCTTGTCAGATTCAGGATTTCCATCCTGAATCACATGATATCCCTGTTGAGGAGGTACTCATCTATGAAAGAGATTTTTGATCGTCGCTATCCTGTCACGAGCTTCTTTCTCCTCGTGACAACCCTGGTTTTTGTACTCATGTTTCTAACCAGTGGTTTCAATTACACAAGCGCAGCCACCTTGTATAAATTCGGAGCTGTTTATCCTCCTGCTATCAAGGCCATGCCTGAACAAGTATGGCGCTTATTCTCCGCAACCTTTGTTCATATTGGCTTGCAGCACTTTTTCGTTAATATGCTTTCCCTTTACTTCTTGGGACGGCAAATGGAGCAGATCTTTGGCTCCAAACAGTTTTTCTTTATCTACCTTCTTTCAGGTATGATGGGAAATCTCTTTGTCCTCGTTTTTAGCCCTGATGCTATCACTGCAGGTGCTTCAACTGCCCTCTACGGTATGTTTGCCTCTATTGTTGTTCTTCGTTATGCTTCACGCAATCCCTATCTCCAACAACTTGGTCAATCCTACCTCTCCCTCTTAGTCATCAACCTAGTAGGTAGCGTTCTAATGCCTGGTATCAGCCTTGCTGGGCATGTGGGTGGTGCCGTGGGTGGTGCCCTTCTTGCGATTGTCTTCCCAGTTCGAGGAGAACGAAAGATATACAGCCCAGGCCAACGTGGTCTAGCAACCCTAGCCTTTATTGCTCTGTCAGCCTTGTTGCTTTTTATCGGATTACTTTAAGACAAATAAAAACCATTGGAAACTCTCTCAGAGAGCTTTATTTCCAATGGTTTTTTTGAATCTATTTGAAAAGTAGCTTAAAATCCATTATTGTCACTGAGTTCTTTGAACCAGTGGCCTGATTTTTTCAGGCGTCGTTCTTGCGTTTCAAGGTCAAGCTCGACTAAACCATAACGATTTTTATAGCTGTTGAGCCATGACCAGCAGTCGATAAATGTCCAAATCAAGTAGCCTTTACAGTTAGCACCGTCTTCAATGGCGCGATGAAGTTCACGAAGGTGACCTTTGACAAAGTCAATACGATAATCATCCTGAATCATTCCATTTTCGCGGAATTTATCTTCACCTTCAACACCCATCCCATTCTCTGTCAACATCCACTCGATATTGCCATAGTTTTCCTTGATATTTTGGGCAATGTCATAAATTCCTTGCTCGTAGATTTCCCAACCGCGGTGTGGATTAATCTTGCGACCTGGCATCACGTAAGGTTCATAGAAATGCTCTGGCAAGAGTGGGCTGTCAGGATGCTTAGCAAAACGTGGCGCCATAACACGCAAAGGCTGATAGTAGTTGACTCCTAGGAAGTCAACGGTGTTCTCACGAATCAGCTCCAACTCTTCGGCTGTGTATTCTGGTAACAAGTCATGCTCAGACAAAATCTCCACCAACTCTTCTGGATAAGCTCCTAAAACAGATGGATCTAGGAAAGATTGTGCCTGAAAGAGGTCAGCTATACGAGCAGCTTTCACGTCGGCAGGATGTTGGCTACGTGGATAGGCTGGTGTCAAGTTGAGGACAATCCCAATCTTAGAACCAGGTAAGACCTCATGGCAGGCTTTGACCGCAAGAGTGCTGGCTAGTTGCGTGTGGTAGGCAACCTTAACGGCAGCTTTGGCATCCACCTTATGAGGATAATGGGCATCATAGAAATAGCCAAACTCTACCGGAACGATAGGCTCATTGAAGGTAATCCATTGGTCCACAAGGTCACCGTAGGTCTCAAAACAGAAACGAGCATAGTCTTCATAAGCCTTAATAGTTGCTTTATTTTCCCAACCATCCCCATCTTCTTGAAGGGCGAAAGGCAGGTCAAAGTGATAAAGATTGACTAAAAGACGAATGCCCTTGGCCTTGATGGCTTCAAATACCTGACGATAGAAAGCCACACCTTGAGGATTGACTTCTCCACGACCCTGTGGAAAAATACGAGACCACTGGATAGAAGTTCGAAAGGCTGTGTGGCCAGTTTCTAACAAAAGTTCAATGTCCTTCTCCCAATTTTCATAGAAGGTCGATGTCTTATCTGGGCCAATCCCATTGTAGTAACGGTTTGGCTCTACTTGGTACCAATAATCCCAGAGATTATCTCCCTTGCCGTCACCAGGCACTCGTCCTTCTGTCTGTGGTCCAGAAGTTGAGGAACCCCAGACAAAATCCTTTTGGAAAATTTTAGCATAGTACTACCTCTTTTTACGCTTTTTAATGTTTACTTTCTCTCATTATAAAGAAAAAACAAGGCAAAAACTAGTTACATTTTTGTCTTGTTTTTCTTCTGATTATAGATTTTATTTGTTGGTTAAGATTTCAAGGGTTTCAAGCAAGTTATCTGCATGAACTTCAATCGTATCTCCTGTCGCCTTGATCTTCACTTCTACGATACCGTCGGCTGCTTTCTTACCAACAGTGATACGGATTGGAAGACCGATCAAGTCGCTATCGCTGAATTTAACACCGACACGTTCGTTACGGTCATCCGTCAAGACTTCATAGCCTTTGTTGACCAAGGCTTCTTCGATACGATTAGTCAAGTCAAGACTTGCTTCATCCTTGACATTAACTGGAATCAAGTGCACATCAAACGGTGCCAATTCTTTAGGGAAATTGATTCCCCAAGCGTAACGGTATTCACCCTTTGGAGTTTTGTTAACAAAGAGGCGAGCGTGTTGCTCCATAACTGCTGAAAGGAGACGGCTGACACCGATACCGTAGCAACCCATGATGATTGGCACGGCGCGACCATTCTCATCCAAGACATCTGCTCCCATACTTGCTGAGTAACGAGTACCCAGTTTAAAGATGTGACCAATTTCGATCCCACGCGCAAAGTTGAGAACACCTTGTCCGTCAGGAGAAATTTCGCCCTCACGCACTTCACGGATATCTACATACTCAGCAGTGAAATCACGACCTGGATTAACACCAGTCAAGTGGTAGCCATCTTGGTTGGCACCAGCAACAGCATTGCGAAGATCTTGAACTTTACGATCTGCAATGATTTTCACATTTTCAGGTAGACCGACTGGTCCTAGAGAACCGAATCCTGCTGGAATGACAGCAGCGACTTCTTCTTCAGTGGCTACGTCAAAGAAATCCGCTCCCAAGTGGTTTTTCAATTTTACTTCATTAAGTTGGTCATTTCCTACTAGAAGGGCTGCGACAAGCTCACCATCTGCCATGTAGAAGAGAGTTTTGATAGTTTGCTCTTCTGGAACGTTTAGAAAGGCTGCTACTTCGTCAATAGATTTAACACCTGGTGTTTCCACGCGAGTCACTTCATTTTCAGTCACAACACGGTTGCTTGGTTTGTAGGCGTTAGTTGCCATTTCCAGTTAGCTGCATAGCTTGACTCACTTGAATAGGCAATGGTATCTTCACCAGAAACCATCCATTTGAGCAATTCTGCCTTGATTTCTTTCTGTACATCTACAGGAATCTCATCAAATGATGCGACAGATTTATCTAACACTACCCAACGGTCAAGGTCTGTACGAGCAGGTGTGATGGCCATAAATTCTTGGCTGTCCTTACCACCCATTGCTCCACCGTCACCGATGATGGCTTTGAAGTCCAAGCCACTACGAGTAAAGATACGCTCATAGGCTGCCTTGTACTCATCATAGGTTACATCCAAGCTATCATAGTTAGCGTGGAAGCTATAACCATCTTTCATGATGAATTCACGCGTACGAAGAAGTCCATTACGTGGACGTTTCATCACGGTATTTAGGCTGGATTTGGTACAAGTTTAGTGGCAATTGCTTGTAAGACTTGACAGAATCACGGACAATCGCTGTGAAGGTTTCTTCGTGAGTCGGGCCCAAGATAAAGTCTGATTTCTCACGATTTTTCAATTTGTACAAGTCTTCACCGTAAGTATCATAACGGCCAGATTCACGCCAAAGGTCAGCACTGAGAAGGGCTGGAGCCAACATCTCAACAGCACCAATCTTGTCAAATTCTTGACGCATGATCTTCTTAGCTTTTTCGATAACACGGTTAGCAAGTGGCAGGTAAGAATAGACTCCTGCTGATACTTGACGAACATAACCAGCACGCAACATAAGAGCGTGGCTGATAACTTGAGCATCGCTTGGCATTTCGCGAAGCGTTGGGATTAGCATTTTACTTTGTTTCATATTTTTCCTCTAATTCTTAAAAGAAGGTTCGCATGATGTCGTTCCATGTAACGGCGATCATCAAGACAACCATAATCACAACTCCAACTAGAGTAACATAGGTTTCAATTTCTTGTTTCAGTGGTTTGCGGCGAATAGCTTCAATAATATTGAGCACGATTTTCCCACCATCAAGTGCCGGGATAGGAATCAAGTTGAAAATCCCGATATTGATAGAAATCATAGCCAAGAAGAACAAAACATTCTCAAGACCATTTTTAGCAGCATCGCTACTTGCCTTAAAGATTGCAACAGGTCCACCTAACTTATTCAAGTCAGGTTGGAAAATCAAGTTTTTCAAGGCATTGAGAATGCGCAAAGCTGAGTCAGCTGCAGATGTGAATCCACCTACAAACATAGACCAGATATCCGATTTAAGTCTCGGTTGAACACCCAAAATATAACGCCCTTGGCTTTCCTCAGGTGTCACACTGACTTGTTTTTCAGTTCCATTTTCAGAGACTGTCACATCTAAAACAGGTGCTGTTTTATCCTTGGTCTCTGCTTCCACTGCCTGAATCAAATCTTGCCAGTTACTGATTTCGTGTGAACCGACTTTAGTGATTTGGGCCGTATTTTCAAGGCCGACTTTTGCTATCGCGCTATCAGGGATGATACTAAAGTTATTACTTTGTGTATCACGAACACCACCTTGCATGAAAATCAAAATCCAGAAGACGACAACTCCTAGGATAAAGTTATTCATGGGGCCTGCAAAGTTGGTAATCAATTTGCCCCAGACAGTTGCATTTTGATATTGAACGTCTAGCGGAGCGATACGAACTTCCGTTCCATCAGCTTCCACAATAGTTGCATCATGGTCTACGGAGAACGTTTTTCCTCTTCCAAGACCAAACCTGTGATAAAGAGTTTATCCTCAAAGTCAAACTGGGTTACTTGCATCGGAAGAGCCGTTTGGTCGACCTTCTTACCAGAAAGATTGATGCGCTTAACCTTGCCATCTTCGGCTAAGGTCAAACTAACAGGAGTTCCTGTCTTAATCTCTGTGGTATCTTCACCCCAACCTGCCATGCGGACATAACCACCAAGCGGTAGGAGACGAATCGTGTAAGCAGTCCCGTCTTTCCCGATATGGGCAAAGATTTTCGGACCCATACCAATGGCAAATTCACGAACCAAAATTCCAGACTTCTTAGCAAAGTAGAAATGTCCGAACTCGTGAACCACCACGATAATTCCAAAAACAAGGATAAAGGTTAATAATCCTAACATTTAATATCTGTCCACCTTTCCTTAAAATAAGCCGAATAGGTGCATAATAGGGAACACGGCCAACATAGAATCAAAGCGATCTAGTACCCCCCCATGTCCAGGGATGAATTTCCCCGAATCCTTGACTCCAAAGTGGCGTTTCATAGCACTTTCAATCAAGTCACCCAATTGACCTGCAATACTAAAGAAAATAGCAAAGAGTGTCATTTTGTAAATGCCATAAGGAAGGGCAACTGTACTATCCACTAACATAAAGATGAGTGTAACAAGCATGGCAGCTATAATACCACCAAAAGCTCCTTCGACTGATTTGTTAGGAGAAACTCTTGGAGCCAATCTTCTCTTGCCGAAATTCATTCCTATGAGATAAGCACCACTATCTGTTGCCCATACGATACAGAGGGCCAAGAGCGCTTTATCCAAACCTGCGATTCGAGCATCGACTAAAGCGTTGAAGCCAAAACCAACATAGAAACTCATGGCAATCGGGTATACAGCGTCCTCAATGGTGTAATTCTTGCTAAAAACAGTGCAACCTAACATGATAAAAATCACAACACCATATGCGACAACATTCCCATCTACAGGTAAAAATGTCAAGTAGTTTTCTAGGGGGATTGTCAGTGCGAAAGTTGCTAACAAGGTCAGCAAGCCCTCAGGGGTCATGGTATTTAACCCTTTCATCTGAAGCAACTCATGAACCCCTAGCATGGCTAGAAGTCCCATAGCAATCTGTAACCAGAGGCCACCAATCACCAAGAGTGGAATAAAGATAGCTAGGGCCAAAGCGGCAAATATAGTCCTCTTTATTAAGTCCTTTTTCATAATTTTCCTATACTCCTCCAAATCGACGATTGCGGCGATTATACTCTGAAATAGCCTCTTTCAAGGCTTCCTCATCAAAGTCAGGCCACAAGACATCTGTGAAATAAAGTTCACTATAAGCTGCTTGCCAAGGCAAGAAATTACTCAAACGAAGCTCGCCACTAGTTCGGATGATCAAATCTGGATCGCGTAAAGTTTTCGGCAAATGCCCCGTAAAGAGATATTCCCCAATCAACTCTTCTGTAATATCGCCTGGATTCACCTTGGCATCCAAAACATCCTGCGCAATCAACTTGACTGCCTGTGTAATTTCAGCTCGTCCACCGTAATTAAGGGCAAAGTTGAGAATCAAGCCGGTATTCAACTTGGTCAACTCTTCTGCCTTTTTCAAAGCTTCAAAAGTCTGTTTCGGCAAACGATCAGTCTCCCCAATCATTTGAATCTTCATGTTCTTTTGGTGCAACTCCGGGACATACTTATCGTAAAATTCAACCGGAAGGTTCATGATAAACTTAACTTCCTGGTCTGGACGAGTCCAGTTTTCAGTTGAAAAGGCATAAACTGTCATAGCCTTGACACCCATATCACTAGCAGCAATAGCTACTGTTCTCAAAGCATCCATCCCAGCCTTATGACCAAAGACACGTGGCTGCATGCGTTTTTTAGCCCAACGACCATTCCCATCCATGATAACTCCGATGTGGGCTGGCACTACCGCTGGTGTTTCTGTAACTTTATCTTTTTTTAAAAATCCAAACATGATTGTATTCCTATTCAAAAATCTATCGTTTCATTATACCATATTTTTCGCATTTCTTCTAACATCTTTTCTTATTCTAAGGCGGAATTTCCTATATAACTCCTATCTTTCTAAACTAACAAGCCTTGCATTTCCCAAAAGAAAGTTGATACAATAAAACATAAAGATTTATCCTTGTTCAGTCACAGGGGTTTTTTATTGAAAGGATCTTATCATGTCAAAAAAACTACAACGTAAAAAACAATTAAGAAACAGTCTTCGTCGCTCAGGCGCACTTTCAAACGCAGTAAACAAGGTTGTCGAAGAAACAAAAAAAGTTGTGAAACACGCTGAAAAAGCAGCGAACAACGCTGGTAAAGCCGTTTCTAAGCAAGTTGAAAAAACTGTAGAAGCAACTAAAGAACAAGCTCAAAAGGTTACAAGCTCTGTAGAGGAATTCGCAGCCAACCTAGGTGGACTTTCAGTCGACCGTGCCAAGACTTTCTACGATGAGGGAATCAAGTCTGCTGCTGACTTCAAAAACTGGACAGAAAAAGAACTCCTTGCTTTGAAAGGAATTGGTCCAGCTACTATCAAGAAATTAAAAGAGAACGGCATCAAGTTCAAGTAATCTTTCTTGTTCCTTGCATTTCCGTCAAAAACTTGTTAAAATATAGCCATTAGAGGTGTTTTGAGTCCCACATTTTACAGAAAGTGGCGGTGCTGAGAAGTCCACAAATGTATCAAAACTGGTTGCTAATGGATGAAATTAAAAAATGAAATATAAATGTCTTTTTGTTTTAAAGACGAGAGTTGCGGGCATCTGCCCGAAATTGGGTGGTACCGTGGATTAAACACATTCGTCCCTGTCAGATTGATGACAGGGGCGATTTTTTTGTTGCAGCCTAGCAAAAGGAAGTTGTTATGAAACAATCTTTTAAAACCAGCAAACTCTACTTTGGTTTCCCTATCTTCATCTTAGGATATCAGGACCAGAACTTTGGACACAATATCACGACCTGCAGTTCCTCTTATAGCCTGGGCGATTGGCTAGTCATTGGTGTTGGTGCTGAGGAAAATGTGGCAGACCAGATTAAGCATTATCAACAGTTCACCGTGAACATTCCTGATGAAAACTTCATGCTTGAGATGGAGCAGGCTGGTTTTATCAGTCATCGGGAGAAATTGAAACACCTGGGGCTTGACTATGAGATTTCTGAACGGACTCAGGCTCCGATTTTGGAGGCTTGTCCAGTCGTTTTGGATTGCCAGGTAGATCGGATCATCGAAGAAGATGGCATCTGCCATATCTTTGCCAAGATTCTTGAGCGACTAGCTGATCCAGAGCTCTTAGATGACAAGGGACATTTTAAAAATGACCGCTTTGCGCCGACTTACTTTATGGGGGACGGCCACCAACGCGTCTACCGTTATCTAGATGACCGAGTTGATCCCATGGGGAGCTTTATCAAGAAAGCGAGGAAGAAGAATGACAAGAGCTGAACTGCCAGAACGAATCGAAACCGAGCGTCTAGTCTTACGAGTCCGTACCGTGGCGGATGCTGAGGATATCCATGCTTACGCCAGTCTTCCAGAAGTCTCCTACCCAGCAGGTTTTCCACCCGTCAAGACCTTGGAAGATGAAATCTATTACCTAGAACATATCCTTCCTGAGCGTAATGAAAAGGACAATCTCCCAGCAGGCTATGGAATTGTGGTCAAAGGAACTGATAAAATCATCGGCTCTGTTGATTTCAACCATCGCCATGAAGATGATGTGCTGGAGATTGGCTATACCTTGCACCCCGACTATTGGGGCCTAGGTTATGTACCAGAAGCGTCGCGTACCTTGATTGAACTGGCTTTTAAAGAATTGGGCCTTCACAAGATAGAATTGTCTTGTTTTGGCTACAATGTCCAAAGTCAACGTGTCGCTGAGAAACTTGGTTTCACCCTTGAAGCTCGCATAAGAGACCGCAAAGATGCCCAAGGTAATCGCTGTGATGATTTGAGATACGGCTTGCTGAGGAGTGAGTGGGAAATTTAGTAATGAAAAGAGATGAATAATGGCAAAAAAAGAAGTAAATACTGATTTATGGGTTCATGAACTCTTGAAAGAAGCAGGAATCCGCGAAAATTTTGATGCGCAGGGGAGTAATGTTAAAGAGATTAATGACGCTCTAAAAACTGCCTCGAAAAAGGGACTGGAAATTCAGGCTTCCCAGAATATGTTGGAATTGTTAAAGACTTCTTAATCATTATTGAAGATAAACCTGGATTATCAAAACATATCAATTATACAGATGATGATTTAATTGCTGATGATGTCAAATCAAATACAGACTATGCGGTAAACGGAGCCGTCTTTTATGCTAAACATTTAGCAGATAAGGTTAGTTACAAAAAAATCATTGCTGTGGGAATTAGTGGTAATGAAAAAAAACACCGTATTACTCCTGTTTTTTTGTAAATGAACGTGGTGAATATTTTGAACTTGCGGATATTGAGACCCTTATTTCCTTTTCAATAGATAATATTGATGAGTATTACGTAAAAGAGATTCTTCAAGAAGAAACCAATTTTGAAAAAGAAACTGCTGAAATTTTAAAAGATGCCGCGACTTTACATAATGATTTGAGAAATTACGGCAATATTGAGGAAAAAGAACAAACCTCTGATTGTTTCAGGTATCCTGTTAGCTTTGAGAGAAACGGAGCATGGAAACTTCTCTCTGGAAAGTTTAACTGGAGATACTGTAAAAAAACAGACGGTTCAAAGATATATGCTGCCATCAAGTCTAACCTTCAGCGTGCTAATGTGTCTCCTGAAGTAAAAAAAGATAAACTACTTAGTCAGTTTGCTATCATCAAAGACGATGTGAAAAATTAATGAGAAAAAAATGCTAACCTAGGTAAAACACCTATCAAATATTTTTACAGAATTTCTTTATAAAAGCATCTACCAAAGTTTAAGATATTACAATTCTGCTGAAGATTATCTTGGTCGTTTTTTTACGGAGAATTCATGTCTTACTCTGGAGGAGACGGTCAGAACTTAGGTATTGTTTTAACACCAAAACATATCACACAACTTTTTTGTGATTTAGTTGATTTAAAGCCGACGGATAAGGTTTTTGATCCGACTTGCGGTACAGCAGGTTTTCTAATTGCCGCTATGCATGATATGTTAACAAAAGCAGAAAGTGATTATCAACGTGGTCAAATTCGGAAATATCAGCTTTTTGGGATTGAAGAACAATCTTATATGTTTACAATTGCTACGACGAATATGATATTACGCGGTGATGGGAAAAGTAACCTTGAAAACCAAGACTTCCTACGCCAAAATCCTAGTAAGCTTCAGCTAAAACAATGCAACGTTGGTATGATGAATCCGCCATATTCAATGGGTTCGACAGCCAATACCGAACTGTATGAAATCAACTTTACAGAACATCTGTTAAATTCTTTAGTCGAAGGTGCTAAGGCGGTTGTTATCGTGCCTCAGTCCACCTTCACAGGAAAGACCAAGTTTGAAAAAGAAACTAAACAAAATATTTTAAAACACCATACTTTAGAAGGTGTTATTACACTTAATAAAAATACCTTTTATGGCGTGGGAACAAACCCTTGTATTGCAGTATTTACAGCTGGTATACCGCATCGTCCGGAAAAAGAGTGCAAATTTATCAACTTTGAAAATGATGGCTTTGAAGTCTCTAAACACATCGGTCTAGTTGAAACAGCTACAGCTAAAGATAAAAAACAACACTTGCTTGATGTCTGGTTTGATCGCACGGAAGCAGAAACTAAGTTCTGTGTCCAAACAACAATCGAAGCTGATGATGAGTGGCTCCACTCTTTCTATTACTTTAATGATGAAATTCCTTCTGAGGAAGATTTTCAAAAGACAATTGCAGATTACCTCACTTTTGAAGTCAATATGATTACTCATGGCCGAGGTTATCTTTTCGGAATAGAAGAAAAAGAGAATTATCAAAAAAATACCGATATTGAGGAACTTCCGATGGTAGCGGAAAAAGGTGACAAGTATGAATGAAATTTCTAATTTTATCCTTTATACGACACCTAATGGTGATGTTAATTTAGATATTCTCTTACAAGATGAAAATCTTTGGTTGACACAAAAAGGGATTTCTGAGTTATTCGGAGTTTCTAAATCAACAGTTAGTCACCATTTATCAAATATTTATAGTGATGGCGAGTTAGATAAGCTGGCAACTGTTCGAAAATTTCGAACAGTTCAAAAAAAGAGGGTAGTAGAGCGGTTCAGCGCGAATTGGAGTATTACAATCTTGATGCCATTATATCAGTTGGTTATCGCGTCAACTCAACGAAGGCGACACAATTTCGAATTTGGGCAACGAATACCTTAAAAGAATTTATTATTAAGGGGTTCGTACTTGATGATGAGCGTCTTAAACAGGGACAAACGGTCTTTGGTCAAGATTACTTCCGTGAACTCTTAGAGCGAATCCGTTCCATCCGTGCCAGTGAACGCCGTATTTATCAGCAAATAACCGATATTTTTGCGGAATGCGCTATTGACTACGATCGAAATTCTGAAATCACTAAGAATTTCTATGCTATGGTGCAGAATAAGTTTCATTTTGCTATTACAGGGAATACCGCTGCCGAGATCATTTATCATAAGGCAGACGCTGATAAGAAACAAATGGGATTAACGACTTGGAAGAATGCACCAGATGGTAGAGTCCTGAAATCGGATGTGACGGTTGCTAAGAATTATTTGCAAGAAACTGAAATCCGTCAACTAGAGCGTACCGTAACCTCTTACTTCGACTATATTGAAGGTTTGGTTGAGCGACGCAATACCTTTACCATGCAATCTTTGGCGGAAAGTATTGACCGCTTCCTTTCTTTTTAATGAATATGAAATTCTAGAAGGAAAAGGATCTATTTCTAAAAAAACAGGCAGACGAGAAAAGCCAGTCAAGAATATGAGAAATTCAACCGCACCCAGAAAAATCGTATCGGATTTTGACAAGCAAATCAAAAAACTAATGGCAGGTGACAAAGATGAGTAAGTTAAAATTGACGGATGTTGAGTGGGGAATATTTCGTGTTAAAGAAATATTTACTATTGAAAACTGTAAGTGTTCTAAGGTTAAAGGCTTATCAAGTGGTAAAATTCCCTATGTTGGTGCTACGAATCGTAACAATGGTACTCTTTCATACTTAGAGAAGAAAGCTAAACTAATGACTAAAGGAAACTGTATCGTTTTTGTTTGTGACGGAGAAGGATCGATGGGACTCTCTTTTTATAAAAAAGAAGATTTCATTGGGACAACCACAGTTAAAGTCGGAAGGAATAGTAATCTCAATAAATATAACGGTATGTTTATATCTACTGTTGCTGATACTGTAAGAGGAAAATATAACTTTGGATATAAGCGAAATGAATTTCATCTAATGAATGAGACGCTACAACTCCCTATAGATTCCCAAGGTCAACCTAACTGGCAGTTCATGGAAGATTACATCAAGCAGGAACAGAAACAACAAGCTCAGAAAATCATTGATTATTATGAGCGAAAATTGGTTGAACTAGCTGGAGATGTGGTAGGACTAGACAAGGTAGAATGGAAAACATTTCGTTTCACTGAAGTTTTTCAAGAAATTCAAAGAGGAAAACGTCTGACAAAAGCTAATCAGACAGATGGTCCTAAACCTTATATTTCCTCAACTTCCGAAAACAATGGTGTAGATGCCTTTATTGGAAATGAAACAGGGGTTCGGAAATTTGAAGATGTCCTCACTCTTGCCAATAGCGGAAGTGTCGGTTCCACTTTTTATCAGCAATTTGAGTTTGTGGCTAGTGATCACGTAACAGCTTTAAAGTCTGAAAATGCAGACAAATACGCTTATCTATTTTTGTCCACCGTTGTTAAACGCTTAGAAGAAAAATATTCTTTTAACAGAGAGATTAACGACACCCGTATAAAAAGAGAAAAAGTTATTCTTCCAGCTGATAAAGAAGGTAACCCTAATTTCCAATATATGTCTGACTTTGTGAAAAAATTAGAACTGGATAAAGCCCAAGAAGTGCTCGAATATATATATATATATATATATATATCAGAGTGAAGAACATTCTTGAAGAAAAAGTTTGTGAAATTTCTTGGAAAGATTTCTGGATTGAGGATGTTTGTGAGATTAAATCGGGCGTTCGTTTGACAAAAGCAAATCAAGAAATTGGATTGAGACCATTTGTAGGTGCTAGCGATAGCGATAATGGGGTTACAGCCTTTGTATCTAATAAAAAAAAAAGCCTTGACGCAAATGTGCTTGGTGTAAATTACAATGGTAGTGTCGTCGAGAATTTCTATCATCCCTACGAAGCCATTTTTTCTGATGATGTCAAACGATTAAAATGGAAAGACGAAATATACGGAAACAAATATACCTATCTTTTCTTGAAACAAATGATTCTGTCGCAAAAAATCAAGTATGCTTATGGTTATAAATTCAATGGCGAACGTATGAAACGTCAAAAGATTATGTTGCCAGTTACTAAAACTGGATTGCCAGATTATGACTATATGACTTCTTATATGCAAAAACAAGAGTTAGAACAAATTTTTAAGATATTGAACTACTTAAAGAAGGAGAAAAAATAATGTCTAAAGAACTTTCACCTAAATACAATCCAGCCGAGGTTGAGGCTGGTCGTTACCAAAAATGGCTTGATGAGAATGTTTTCAAGCCTTCAGGCGATAAAAAGGCTAAGCCTTACTCTATCGTGATTCCACCACCAAACGTAACTGGGAAACTCCACCTTGGTCATGCTTGGGATACAACTTTGCAAGATATCATCATCCGTCAAAAACGCATGCAAGGTTTTGATACACTTTGGCTTCCAGGAATGGACCACGCAGGGATTGCGACTCAGGCTAAGGTTGAGGAACGCTTGCGTGGTGAGGGTATTACTCGTTACGATCTCGGTCGTGAAAAATTCCTTGACAAAGTCTGGGAATGGAAAGACGAATATGCCACTACTATCAAGGAACAATGGGGCAAGATGGGTCTCTCTGTAGACTACTCTCGCGAGCGTTTCACCCTTGACGAAGGTTTATCAAAAGCGGTTCGCAAGGTTTTTGTAGACCTTTACAAGAAAGGCTGGATCTACCGTGGTGAGTTTATCATCAACTGGGACCCAGCAGCTCGTACAGCCCTTTCTGATATCGAGGTGATTCATAAGGACGTCGAGGGTGCCTTCTACCACATGAACTACATGTTAGAAGATGGTTCACGTGCCCTTGAAGTGGCGACTACTCGTCCTGAGACTATGTTTGGGGACGTTGCTGTTGCGGTCAATCCAGAAGACCCACGCTACAAGGACTTGATCGGTAAAAACGTCGTTCTTCCTATCGCGAATAAATTGATCCCAATCGTTGCGGACGAACACGCGGATCCTGAGTTTGGTACAGGTGTCGTGAAAATCACACCTGCCCACGATCCAAACGACTTTTTGGTTGGTCAACGCCACAACTTACCACAAGTCAATGTCATGAACGATGACGGAACCATGAATGACTTGGCCTTCGAATTTGCAGGCATGGACCGTTTTGAAGCTCGTAAGGCAGTCGTTGCCAAGTTGGAAGAAATCGGTGCCCTCGTCAAAATCGAAAAACGTGTCCACAGTGTTGGTCACTCAGAACGTACAGGTGTTGTAGTTGAGCCACGCTTGTCTACGCAATGGTTCGTCAAGATGGACCAATTGGCTAAGAATGCTATTGCCAACCAAGAAACAGAGGACAAGGTAGAATTCTACCCACCTCGTTTCAACGATACCTTCCTTCAATGGATGGAAAATGTCCATGACTGGGTCATCTCTCGTCAGCTCTGGTGGGGTCACCAAATCCCTGCTTGGTACAATGCTGAGGGTGAAATGTATGTCGGCGAAGAAGCTCCAGAAGGTGACGGATGGACTCAAGATGAAGACGTCTTGGATACATGGTTCAGTTCTGCCCTTTGGCCATTCTCAACCATGGGTTGGCCTGATGTTGACTCAGAAGACTTCAAACGTTACTTCCCAACTTCAACCTTGGTAACAGGTTACGACATCATCTTCTTCTGGGTATCTCGTATGATCTTCCAATCATTGGAATTCACAGGACGCCAACCATTTAAGAATGTCCTTATCCACGGTCTTATCCGTGACGAGCAAGGACGCAAGATGTCTAAATCTCTTGGAAACGGTATTGACCCAATGGACGTTATCGAGAAATACGGTGCCGATGCCCTTCGTTGGTTCCTTTCAAACGGTTCTGCACCAGGGCAAGACGTTCGCTTCTCTTATGAGAAAATGGATGCTTCATGGAACTTCATTAACAAGATTTGGAACATCTCTCGCTACATCCTTATGAATAATGAAGGATTGACCCTTGAGCAAGCAACTGCTAATGTGGAAAAAATTGTCAACAAGGAAGCTGGAAATGTTACTGACCGCTGGATTCTCCACAACCTCAATGAAACCATCGGAAAAGTCACTGAAAACTTTGACAAGTTTGAGTTTGGTGTAGCTGGCCACATCCTCTACAACTTCATCTGGGACGAGTTTGCGGACTGGTACGTTGAGTTGACCAAGGAAGTCCTTTATAGCGATAACGAAGAAGAGAAAGTCATCACACGTTCTGTTCTCCTTTACACTTTGGACAAGATCCTTCGTCTCCTTCACCCAATCATGCCATTCGTGACAGAGGAAATCTTTGGACAAATCTCAGAAGGCTCTATCGTTACAGCAGAATACCCAACTGTTAACCCAGCCTTTGAAGACCTTGCTGCCCACACTGGTGTAGAAAGTCTCAAAGACCTGATCCGTGCTGTTCGGAATGCGCGTGCGGAAGTAAACGTAGCACCAAGCAAGCCTATCACCATCCTTGTGAAGACAAGCGATAGCGATTTGGAAGCCTTCTTTAACAGCAATGTTAACTACATCAAACGCTTCACAAATCCAGAACACTTGGAAATCGCATCAAACATCCCTGCACCTGAACTCGCGATGTCAAGCGTCATCACAGGAGCAGAAATCTACTTGCCACTCGCTGACCTCCTCAATGTCGAAGAAGAACTGGCTCGTCTCGACAAGGAACTGGCTAAATGGCAAAGAACTGGACATGGTCGGTAAGAAACTCTCTAACGAACGCTTCGTAGCCAACGCCAAACCAGAAGTCGTCCAAAAAGAACGCGACAAACAAGCCGACTACCAAGCTAAATACGACGCGACCGTCGCACGTATTGATGAGATGAAGAAGTTGGTGAAATAAACACAGAAACACGGTGATGAACCGTGTTTTTTTGGGGAATTGCTGAAACAACTGGTGTTGTAAAGAATAGAATGGATTTATTTGATCCTTATTTTGACATAATCGAAAAGGTTGGTGGCAAAAATCTAAGGGGCGTGTGCGTTTGACTGCCAAAGAATTTGAAAAAACCAAGGAGTTTCAATCGGATTTTATTTTATCCTTGGTTACCAATCTAGATGACATTCCAAAGTTAGTATTAATCGATAATCCATTGAATCATTTTTGAATTTAAAAAGAGTATCATAAAGAATGAAGTTATAGAATACAGAAGTCTTGAAGATTTGTATTAGTTCCCTTTAACTTTTCCAATTGAAGGAACGAGAAGTATTGACAGGTCAACGACTCAACGAACTAGAAATCAATGGTAATCGATTGACCAAGTTTAAAAATGGTGAAATCGAGATCGAATTCATCTGGATCGATACCGAAAACCCACCTAGCGATGCCATCGTCTGGGTAGCAAAGAAATAAAAAAAGTCTGCTGTTTTTGTTTTGTGTTTTACAGTTTTTTTCTTGACAAGTCTTTCTTTTTTATGGTATCCTTTTATGCAACAAGTGTTGCGCAACAGATGTTGCACGAAAGGAGTCTTATGCCACCCAAAGTTAAATTTAGTAAAGAGGCTATGATTGGGATAGCTTTACAATTGGTGAGAGAAGAGGGAATGGCTAGTTTGACAGCTAGAGCATTAGCGGAGAAACTGGGAGCCACACCGAGAGTCATTTTTGGGCAATTTGCTAATATGTCTGAGTTACAAGCAGAGGTTATTGGTGCTGCGGAAATGGTCGTGGTGGAGTATATTCGCAAGGCCTTAGAAGATGAGAAGCCTTTTCGATCTGTCGGGGTTGCTTATATACTTTTCGCCTCAAAAGAGCCTCAACTCTTTCAATTGCTTTTCCAAAATCCTAGTAAAGATCCCATTCGTCGCTTTCAAGATTTTCTTCCCATGAAGGATCATAGTTACCAATTGGTTCTGGATTCGATTGTCGCAGACTATCCTTTGACTGTAGAGGAGGCTAGTCGATTGTACCAGCATCTATTTATCTACTCACATGGGATGGCCTCTATGGTTGCTTCTGGTATTTATCAATTCAGCATGGAAGAAGTAATTGGATTAATGACAGAGGTTTGTCAGTCGCTCATCAAAGAAATGGTAGGAAAAAAATGATTCAACTAGAAAATATTCACAAAAGTTACGGCCAAACCAAGGTTTTAAAAGGGATTGACTTGCAGATTCAAGACCAGGATAATGTGGTTATCCTCGGCCCTTCTGGATCGGGAAAGTCAACTCTCTTAAACGTGTTATCAGGCTTAGAAAAGGTAGATGAGGGGCATATCCTCATTCAAGGGCAAGATTTATCACAACTCGCGGATGCTCAATTGACAGCCTTTAGACGTGAGAAGATTGCCTTTATCTTCCAGCAGTATTATTTATTGCCTAATCTGACAGTCAAACAGAATGTAAAGATGGGGGCAGACCTGGCAAACAATCATGACTTTTTGCAGATCATAGAAGATTTGGGACTTGGCGATAAGCTAGACAAGTATCCGAGTGAATTGTCGGGTGGGGAACAGCAGAGAGTCTCTATTGCCCGGGCCTTGGCCAAAAAGCCAGAGATTCTTTTCTTAGATGAACCGACGGGAGCCCTCGATGAAGAAACAGGGCGCAAGATTCTCGACTATATCTGGAAACTGAAGGAAAAGCTCGGCTTTACCCTCATCATGGTGACGCACAACCAAAATATTGCGGATATGGCCAGAATCATCATTCGCGTCAACAGTGGCAAAATTACTGAAGTTGTGACCAATGATCAGCCTCAGACTGCTTATGAGATTGGATGGTAAGCCATGTTTTTCAGTAAAAAGATATTCGAAAATTAGTTGTCGTCAGCATCATTGGGGCTTGTGCGGTCTTTGTGGCCAATCTCTTCTTAAATTTTTACTTGGACATCGAGCAATTAGAGATTTCGAAAACCAATCCCATGATTCAGACCTACTATGATGCCCAGGTTTCGCTTTCTTGGATGGTGGCCATGGTCAGTGGGGTCGTCTTGTCCTTGACGTCGGTCCTTCTCATGTGTTTTTATATCAAACAATTTGTCGATGACCACAAGGAACAATTAGGAATTTTAAAGGCCTTGGGCTACAGCAATGGCCAGTTGGCTAAACGATTTTGGGTATTTGGGCTCAGTTTTGGTGCCGGAGCGCTTCTTGGCTATTTCGCTTCTTTTCTTATGATGGAGCATTTTTATGACTTTCGTAATGAGAAGGGGATCCTGCCAGAAATCACCATTCATTTTCATTGGCAGCTCTTGCTTGCTTTGGTGATCCTGCCAACGGTATTTTTTATGCTTCTCGTGATTGGCTATGCTAGAAGACAATTACAAACGCCGGCACTTCGCTTATTGAAAAAATCTCCAACACCAATCAAGGCTCAAAGGAGAAAGAGGGCTCCTAAGAAAGAGAAGGCCTTCCTAAAAGAGCTGTCCTCATCACTGATTTGGGGGAGAAAATCTATACTGTTTTTTGTAGTCTTTGGCTCTATGTGTTTTGCGGCCATGGTTCAATTGTCCTTTGGCCTCAGGGATTACACAGATGATATCATCCAAACCATGATGATCATGATTGGCTTGATCCTTTCTTTCTCGATACTCTTTTTGTCATTGGGGATTGTGGTCTCTGAAAGTCGCGAAACCTTGGCTCTTATGAAGGCTTTTGGCTACACCGATCGTGAATGCCAAGGTCATATTCTCGCTCCTTATCGTTTTTGGGCTTATCTAGGATTTGTTTTAGGGACGGCTTATCAATACGGTATCATGGAAATCTTGATTGGTATAATCAAAGATACGGTTCCTGAAAAGATTGAGCATCACTTTGATGGGAATGTGTGCTTTTGGACCTTGATAGGATTTGCTGTGATTTATGAAAGCCTCTTTTATCTATCCAACAGAAAACTCCAAAAACAAACCATCAAAGAAGTGCTCTTAGCTGAATAAATAGAAAAGGTTGGCTTCCCAGCCTTTTTCTTTATGTGACTTTCACTCCGTCTCGCTCCGTTAGGTGCGAGTCGGACTACTATTCACATAGCACAAAAAATCTCTTAGATTCATTTCTAAGAGATTTTTTCTTTCTCTCCCCTCACAACCAGCCTTCTTCTTCGGCAGTTTTAGCTGCTTCGGTTCGGTTGCTGGCGCCTAGTTTGGAGAGGATATTGGTCATGTAATTACGAACGGTACCGTTTGAGAGGTAGAGCTTGTCCGCAATTTCTTGGTTGGACAGCCCCTGTGCTACTCCATGCAAGACAGCAACTTCCTGCTCGGTCAAGGGATTGGGATGGGTCATCATGACTTCCATCAGCTCTGGAGAATATTCCTTGCGTCCCTCTAACACCGTATGCAGGGTTTGCATGAGTTCAGCGATGCTTCGCTCCTTCAAGACATAGGCATCAACTCCTGCTTTGACCGCTCGTTCAAAATAACCTGGGCGTTTAAAGGTCGTAACGATAACCACCTTGGTTTCAGGCACTTCTTGTTTGATCCACTCGAGTGCTTCGAGTCCAGTCTTGACTGGCATTTCGACGTCAAGGATGGCAATATCTACTGCTTCTTTCTCCAAAACCTCGATAGCTTCGGCTCCATTTTTTGCCTGCAAGACAGTCTCTACATCTGGTTGAAAGCTTAAGAGCTGACACATGGCATCTCTAAGCATACTTTGATCTTCTGCGACTAATACTTTCATCTACTTTCTCTCCTTATAAGGCAGATGCACGCGCACCTCTGTTGGATGTTTCAAACTGACTAGTTCTACTTGACCTGAGAAGGCTGCAGCACGGTCTCGGACTGTATGGAGTTCATTTCCTTTTACAGTTGCAAAGCCTTTCCCATCATCTCTGACTGTCAGGAGTAATTCCTGATCTGTACGTTCCAGTTTTAGATAGGTTTTATTAGCGCTGGCATGCTTGATAATATTGGTCGCCAGTTCTAACAAAATCATAGCAGCCGTCGACTCCACATCTTGGGTCAGGCTAGCCTTGTCCAATTGATTGTCAACCTGGACTTCAATCCCAGCAATCTCCAGCATCTTTTTGACAGTCTCAAGTTCTGAAGCTAGGGTCCGTGATTTCAGATTTTCCACGATGGTACGCACTTCATTCATGGAATCTTTGCTGATCTGGTGAATTTCTTTTAATTCCTTCTCCACCTGTGGATAGGCCTGCATCTGAAATAACTGCAAGGCTAGATCTGTCTTGACACTCAGCATGGCAAAGGTATGTCCCAGACTATCATGCAAATCCTGACCGATACGACTGCGTTCATTTTCAGCAAGCAATAGATTTATCTGGGCATTTTGCTTGGCCTGTGCTTTTTTCAAATCCTCGACAATGCGAATCCGAACCAATCCAAATGTCATCAAATCGACAAAAAGTAAGAATTCCCAAGCAGATAAACTAGAAACTCAACTTTCAACTGCCTGAAAACATCAGAGTTGCCCACAACAAGGACTTGAGCAAGGAGAAAAAGTTCGGACATGTAAAGAATTAAAACTACGTACTCTGAAAATGATAAATTAAGAGATTGGCAAGGAAAAAAGAAGAACCAGATATAATTTACACCAACAAAGGCAGTATAGCCCAGCTACATAGGCTAGCATGATAATCCCAACAGAGCCAGGATAAATCGCTGACTCTTGGTGGTTAAAAACACCTAAAGTAAGCCAAGACAAATAGAATATCAATCAACAAATGCCAGCTAGGAAGCTCCCCAGTCACTACAGGAACGATGGGAAAAACCATAAAAATCAAACTGGCCCAATACATATAATCTATGCTTTTCAGTCTTACAAGCATTAAGCATTCTCCTTATGACCTTGAAGGTAAATGGTCAAACCAAATAAAAACTGTTGAAAAAAACAAGTAGATAAACTGTGGCTGATAAATTGATGCCACCCTCGTTTAAGAAGGTCTTGAGCAACTCCATCAACTGATAAGTTGGTAGGCACTTTCCGATTGCTTGCATCCAGTCTGGAAATAAAGAGATGGGCATCCAGAGTCCGCCTAAAACAGCCAAGCCTAGATAGAGAAGATTGCCCACGACAGACATCAGCTGACTAGAAGGCAAGAGTGTCAAGGTCAAGCCAAGCGCTACAAAGGCAATACTTCCCGCAATCAGTAAGAACGCAGCCCCAATCCAGCTTTCCTAGAGGCATATCTACACCTCTGACCAAGTGCCCAACTGAGAAAACAACCAGGATTGAGACCAAATAATCAACCATCATACTTGTTATCTTTGATAGATAATATTCTACCATATTTACTGGAGTATGGCGTAATGTTTTCTGCCAGTTGTTGATTTTATCGGTATGTAAGACAGCTGGGAATGAAAACATAGCTGTCGACATCATGGAAAAAGCCGTCATGGAGATGAGGTAGTCGCGCATAAAATTAGCCGGTCCACCTGGTGTGTCCTGGTACATACCTGAAAAGAATAAATAGAAGGCTGTCGGCATCCCTACGGATAACAGATAATAGACTAATTGTCGTTTGGTCAATAGAAATTCTATCTTGTTTAGTGCGATCCATCGTTTCATCTTAGTCATCTCCTTTTTGTGTTTCTTCAAAGATTGTATCTAGCAAACTACGGTTATTAACTTCAATTTCTTGAATCCTACATCCTGCTTGCACTAATAGTTGCCAAAAAGCATCCGCTTCACGTGTGACTACTTGCAAAGCATCTTGTTTTTGTGACCAGTTTTCAACCAAGTTTAGACTGCTCAACGACTTCCTTGTATGCTAGAGGAAGGATAAAGTGCTTTTCAATCTCCTCACTGCGCATGGCTAGAGGTGTTGTATCGCGAATCAACTCTCCCTTATTCAAGACCAAGATTCGGTCCGCTGTATGTTCTACCTCTTCGATATAATGGGACGAATAGAGAATGGTAACTCCTTTAGCTTTTAGCTCCTGAACAATTTCCCAAAAACGTTGGCGGGTTGAGGTATCCATGGCCGCAGTTGGCTCATCTAAAAAGACAAGTTTTGGTCGGCCAATCAAGGTCAAGACAAAAGAGAAAAGACGCTTTTGCCCACCTGACAATTTTTTTCTGCCAATTGTTCTTTTTTTTGCTTGTCAAACTGCAATAGTTGATCAATCTCCTGGTTGCTCAAGGGATTTGGGTAAATACTTTGAAAGAAAGCAATCAACTCTTTGACCTTTAATTTCTGAACAATGACATTTTCTTGAGGGAGATAGCCTCTAATATAGTCTAACTGAGAACTCGTCACTGGCAAGCCTTGGATAGATATTTGACCGCTGGTGACTAGCTTATCCCCAAGCAAACAATCCAAGAGTGTTGTCTTACCGGCACCATTGGGACCAATCAAGGCGACGCATTCGCCCTCTGCTACCTCAAAGGAAATATCCTTCAATATAGCCTTGCCCTTGATGCTTTTATTTAGGCTTTCTACCTTAATCATGTTCATGATATTCTCCTTTCAACCACTCCTTCCCCATCGGAAAGGCGATAAAAATCATAAATCCTAGACCCCAGGCACCACGAATGACTTGGTGAAGGAAGGCTTGGTCAAACCACCCTGTAAACATTTCGACCAACCATACCACTAGTGATAGTGCAATAAAAGAGATAGAGAATCGCTTTTTTCATTTTTCAAACTCCTTTTTCACATCTGAGACCAATTTCAAACCTTCTCGGATCAACCAAGACATCATGCCAAATCCTGCAAATAACTCCCAAGGAAAATGATAGAAGCCTTCGTCCAATCCTGAAAACATGAGATAAGTCATGACTCCTGCTGCTACTAAACTCATTGCGACAATTACTTTATGTTTCATTTTTTCTTCCTCCATTTGATACATCTATTATAATTCTTTGAAGGTTGTGTCACTAGAAGCTTCTGTCATGAGGAAATATGACAAATGTCACAAAAAAAGAAAGTTGATTTCTCAACTTTCTTTTTTTCTATTATTAATCTTTATTCCACACTGAAAAGATATGGGTAAACTGGTTGTTGACCTTGGTGGATTTCTACTTCGACATCTTCGAATTCTTCTGCGATTTCTTGAGCAATTTCATTTGCCAATTCTTCACTTCCGTCTTCTCCGACATAGAAAGTTACGATTTCACTGTCTTCGTCCAACATATGTTTCAAATGTTTCAGTCAAGGTTTGGTGCATATCAGGGTTTGATACGAGGATCTTACCATCAACCATACCAAGATTGTCATTTTCATGGATTTCCAAACCATCGATAGTTGTATCACGAACGGCTGTTGTTACACTACCGCTGATGACATCGCCAAGAGCTGCAGTCATGCGTTCTTTATTTTCTTCGATTGATTTGCTTGGATCAAAGGCAAGAAGACTAGTCAATCCTTGAGGAATTGTACGAGCTTCTACCACAACAGCTGGTTGTTCTAAGACTTCAGCTGCTGATTGAGCTGCCATGAAGATATTTTTGTTATTTGGCAAGAAGATGATATTGCGAGCATTAACTTGCTCAACAGCCTTGACGAAGTCTTCTGTCGAAGGGTTCATGGTTTGTCCGCCCTCGATGACATAATCCACACCTTGTGCACGGAAGATGTCTGCCAAGCCTTGTCCAGCTACTACTGCGATAAGGGCATATTCTTTTTCTTCAGCTGGCTTGCTAACTTGAGCTGCTTCTTTTTCTACTTGCGCTTCGTGTTGGTTACGCATGTTATCGACTTTAACCTTAACCAAGCTACCATATTTAAGACCTTCTTGCAAGACAAGTCCTGGGTCTTCTGTATGGACGTGAACTTTAACGATTTCATCGTCATTGACAACAAGTAGAGAATCTCCAAGATCGTTCAAGTAGTTACGGAATTCTTCGTAGTCAAAGTCTTTAGCATAAGTTGGGCCTTGTTTGAGGGCAACCATGATTTCAGTACAGTAACCAAAAGTAATGTCTTCTGTTGCCACATGTCCAGCTACAGACTTGTGGTGTTCAGCATTGATCATCTCACTCATGTTTGCTGGAGTAGCAACAAAGTCCTCAGAAGCGCTGTATTCACCAGTAAGAGCTGAAAGGAAACCTTCATAGATGAAGACCAAACCTTGACCACCTGAGTCCACAACTCCAACTTCCTTCAATACTGGAAGCATTTCTGGAGTTTTAGCAAGAGCTGCTTTAGCTCCTTCTAAGGCCGCACGCATAACTTCAACTGCGTCATCTGTTTGCTCTGCTTTTTTCTTAGCACCGATGGCAGCTCCACGTGATACAGTCAGGATAGTTCCTTCAACTGGCTTCATAACAGCCTTGTAGGCTACTTCTACACCAGATTGGAAGGCAAGGGCCAAATCTTGACCTGTAAGTTCATCTTTTTCCTTGATAGCTTGTGAGAATCCACGGAAAAGTTGAGAAGTGATAACTCCTGAGTTTCCACGCGCACCCATCAAAAGACCTTTAGCCAAGATGCTTGCAGCCTCACCAACTGTTGATGCTGGTTTGTCAGCTACTTCCTTAGCTCCATTTTCGATGGTCATTCCCATGTTTGTTCCTGTATCTCCATCTGGAACTGGGAAGACGTTCAATGAATTGACATATTCGGCTTGCTTGTTCAAACGAGTTGAAGCAGCCTGTACCATTTCTTGAAATAAGCTTGTAGTAATATTTGACACGATTATTCTCCTACAACTTTGATATTTTGAATGTAGACATTCACAGTTTGAGCAGTGATTCCAAGTTGATTCTCTAGGCTAAAGCGAACACGTTCTTGGATGTTTTTTGAAACTTCACTAATCTGTACCGTAGCTCAATACAGTATATACATCAACTGCAATACTACCGTCTTCAGCTGCTTTAACGACTACACCTTTTGAATAATTTTCCTTACCAAGAAGGGCTTGGAAATTATCTTTGAGGGCATTTTTACTAGCCATACCGACTACACCAAAAATTTCAGTTGCTGCACCACCTACGACAGTAGCGATCACATCATCTGTTAGTTCGACTTGACCATCTTTTGTATTAATTTTTTTACAGTCATACCTCAAACTAGTTGATACTCTATTTTATCATATTTCAGCCCAACTGTAAAAGCAGAATGATGTATCATCGGATTTTTGCTTGATTTTTCAAATGATTTTAGCTTTCGAGCAAAAGAAAAAGACCTCATCGGTCTTTTCATGTTTATTAAACGCGTTCTACTTTTCCTGATTTCAAAGCACGAGCTGAAGCCCAAACTTTTTTAGGTTTACCATCGATAAGAACAGTAACTTTTTGAAGGTTTGGTTTTACGGCACGTTTAGTTTGGTTCATCGCGTGTGAACGGTTGTTTCCTGATACAGTCTTACGACCTGTAAAGTAACATACTTTAGCCATTGTGTTTTCCTCCTATTAGATCTAATATAGCGGATGTGCTAGCACCACATACCGTACTATGTTATCACACTTTCTTATTTTTGGCAAGGGAATTGGAAGACTTTTTTTATTTGACGTAAACAATGCCGAGTTTCCCAAATGCAACATCTCCACGGATAATCAAGGTTTTGCTGGTTGGAGCTACAGGGGCATCTGCCTTGGCTGCTCCACAGAAAGTCTCCACCTTCAGATCCACTCTCCAGTGTTGGGGAACATAGACAACTGCATTCCCAAATCCGACTTCTATTTTCAAGGTTGCGCTATCACCTAACATCTCTGCATTGTCATAATAAATCTTGGCATTCCCAAAATCCGACTTCAAACTCGTCTTCTACCAAATCTTGGTTCTGCTTGTAAAAGGTTCCGCTACCAAAGGCTACTTCCTTTTCTGTAAGGATAGTCTTTTCACCGTCATACCACCATTTTTTCCCATTCCAAGTTCTATTAGTATGAGTCAGCATACTAACTCCGAGCACGATTAGAACTCCTGCCCAGAACAGTGATTGATTGGGGAACGGTAAAATGTCATAAAAATGATTGGCAATCAATAGGGCCACTAGGGCTGTAAAAGAGGCTGAAGTGAAGTGGCGACGAAGCAAAGCTCCAACTGATTGATAGGCAAAAAATCCAATACCAATCAAGGGCCAAATCTGTCCCTCCAAGTGAAGGAATCCCAAAATTTTCCCCTGTAACAATACTAAAGCTGCCAATACTAGCAACACAATACCAAATGCTTTCTTTTTCATCTTCTTACCTCATGTTTCTTAGATTTTCTTTTAGGAGGGATTGGTAGTGTCGTGACACGTGCACCTCCTTGTGGGTCTGATAAAAGGAAATAGTTCCTGTACCTGAGAAGGACTTGTCCACCGAGTAGACCTGCCGAAGATTGGCAATGGTCGACTTGGATACCCGACTGAAATAGCGAGGCAGGATAGCCTCTAACTCATAAAGTTTGAGTCGAACCTCGTAGGCTTCTTTCTGGGTATGGGCGTAGATCTTGTTGCCTTCCGTCTCAAAAAAGAGAATTTCTGACAAGTCTAAGTAATACTCCCCCGTCCCCTTATAAAAAATCAACCTAGGAGCCTTGGTTTCTTGCAAGAGTCGTTGCAAATCAGCTATTTCATCTGTCAGGGCTGCAACCTTGATGACAATCTCTGTTTCAGTTATTTCACTATCAATCTCGATTCGTAACTTCATCCTATCTCCTTTCTGCATCTACTATACCAAAGCCAAAAAGACTTTACAAGGGCAAAGAAGCAAGTGGTCACTTTTGACCCGTAAGTGGTTACGAGGCCAGGCCCACTTGCTTTGCTTTTTACAAAATAAAGAAGAGAATTCCCAAAAGGAGGCCACAAGCGTAGCCAACTAAAACATCCTTGGGGTAATGTACACCCCCTAAAACTCGCACCAGACCGAGAAGAGCTGATAAGACCAATAAAATCAACCCTGCAGGCAGATTTGCGTGCAGACAAGCCATGGAAATAATGGTTGCTGAAAAGACATGGCGACTAGGCATTGAATTGCCAGAACTGTCCTTGTCCAGTAGCGGGATAATTTCCCAAGCTTCATAAGGACGGGGTTGATTGATCCACTTACGAACTAGCGTCAATAGGACAAAGCCAGAAGCTGGCACCAAGATATAGGTGGCAAATTCTTTCCCCAATCCCTTGCTCATAAAGCTTGTCCCCAACAAGGTCAAGTATGCCAAGGGCATCAGAACTGTCATCATGCGATTAAAGACTCGCATCAATTGCAATAGTCGTGGATGTCGAAGAAGACTTGATTTCCTCTTGTCATACCACTCTTGATAGTTTTTCATATATTTTCTCGTTATTTTTAGATTTTACACAAGAAGCCTACTAGCATCTCCTACTCTAGTATAGTGTAGAAAAAGAAGGCCGTCAAGCCTTCTTTGGTTTTATTCTTCTACTTCATCTTCTGTAAATTGACTATTGTAGAGGTCAGCATAGAAACCACCTTGAGCCATGAGCTCATCGTGATTGCCTTGCTCAATGATATTTCCATCTTTCATGACCAGGATTAAGTCCGCATTACGGATAGTTGACAAGCGATGGGCGATGACAAAGGATGTGCGTCCTTCCATCAAACGGTCCATGGCTTTCTGAATCAATTCCTCTGTACGTGTGTCGACTGAGGATGTCGCTTCATCAAGAATCAAGAGCGGTGCATCCTTGAGCAGGGCACGAGCGATAGTTAAGAGCTGTTTCTGCCCGACTGACAAAGTCACTGTATCATCCAAAACAGTATCGTAGCCATCTGGTAAAGTCATGATAAAGTGGTGGATTCCTACTGCTTTTGCTGCTTCAATCATTCGTTCATCACTAATCCCTGTTTGGTTGTAGATGAGATTATCACGAATGGTCCCTTCAAAGAGCCAAGTATCCTGTAAGACCATTGAGAAGGCATCGTGTACTTCTGAACGTTTCATAGACTTGGTATCCACACCATCAATGCGAATGCTTCCCTTATCAATCTCATAAAACTTCATCAAGAGATTAACAATAGTCGTCTTACCCGCTCCAGTCGGCCCAACAATGGCAACCTTTTGCCCTGCATGAGCTGTCGCAGAAAAATCATGAATGATGGTTCGCTCAGGTGTGTAGCCAAAGGCAACTCTGTCAAAGACCACTTCACCCTTCATACCAGACAATTGTTTTTCCTTATGAGATTCGTCTTCCATCTCAGCTTCACTTAGAAATTCAAAGACACGGGTCATAGCTGCACTGGCTTGTTGCAAGCTGGTAATCCCTTGGGCAATCTGTGATAAGGGTTGAGAGAAGGTACGAACATAAACCATGAAGGCTACGATGATCCCAATACTGATATGGCCTTCAAGAGCCAAGGCAGCACCGACGATAATTACCAAAACATAACTAAAGTTTCCGACAAAGAACATAGCAGGCATCATGATTCCAGAAATAAACTGAGATTTCCAGATACTATCATGTAGATTCTTGATTCAATCCTGCGAAATGTTTCTTTTAGTTGGTTCCACAGCGTTATAGCTGGTCACAACATTGTGACCTGAGTACATTTCTTCCACATAACCATTTACAGCTGCTAGGTTGTTTTGTTGAGCTTTAAAGTAACCCTGTGACTTAGCCATAATCACTGAAACCGCAGCAAAACCTACAAGGGTTGAAACAACTGTTACCAATGCCAAAATCCAGTTCATGCCAAACATGGTAATCAAAACAGCAATCAGTAGAAAGCTAGCTGAGAGAACTGTTCCCAGACTTTGGTTGAGGGACTGAGCCGCCGTATCGACGTCATTGGTTACACGAGAGAGAGTATCTCCTTGAGAATGACGGTCAAAATAAGCAAGAGGCAGACGATTAATTTTTTCAGCGATGGCCAGTCCGCAAGCGTTTTGAAAAAAATGTTGGATACTCGTTGAAAAAGATATGAAAGCTGTGTATAGTTGAGAATGGCACCAAGCACATACAAAAATAGCTAAAAAGCTGGCGATACTTGACACAGCTACCAAATCGATTTCTGTAGCCAAAGCCATCTGAAATCAAGTTGGTGATTTCATAATCTTAGTTGGTCCATAAACCGTGATGATGCTTGAACATACAGCCGCCACAACCGCAACTAGTAGAGGAAGTTGGAGACCTGCTAGAAAAAGGTTTATATTGTTTCCAAAAGGACATCTTCTTATTTTCCATGTTCCAATTCCTCCTTCGATAGTTGTGAATAGGCAATTTCTTGGTAAACTTCGTTGGTCGCAAGAAGTTCCTTGTGGGTGCCTTGTCCCACGACTTTACCTTGATCAATACTAAGATCAAGTCAGCATCCATAATTGTTGAAATACGTTGGGCAACGATTAACTTAGTCATAGATTGCGTTTTTTTCAGCTAATTCTTGGCGCAAGATACGATCTGTCTTGTAGTCCAAAGGCCGAGAATGAATCGTCAAAAATGAGAATTTCTGGCTTACGAGCCAAGGCACGCGCAATGGCCAAACGTTGTCTTTGACCTCCTGAGAAGTTAGTCCCACCTTGAGCCACTTCTGAATTTAGACCTGCTTCCTTATCCTCGATGAAGCTTTTAGACTGGGCCAACTCCAGAGCTTGCCACATAGCAGTCTCGCTTAGCGGAGTTTCTGGACTCTTACCAAAGTCGAGATTGCCCTTGACATCTCCAGAGAAAAGGACTGCTTTTTGTGGGATATAGCCGACTTTATTCCGCAAATCTTCCAAATCATAATCCTGCACATTGACACCGTCTACTAGGATTTCCCCATCAGATACATCATAAAAACGAGGCAAGAGGTTCACAAGCGTAGATTTACCAGAACCAGTTGATCCGATAAAGGCAATGGTTTGACCAGCTTCTGCCTTGAAGCTGACATGTTCCACAACTGCTTCTGAGTTTTTAGAATAGCGGAAGGTTACATCACGGAATTCTACTTGACCTTGAATAGAAGAATCTGCCGTCTGTGGTTGACTAGGATTTTCAATAGAAGAATGCAAGTCTAGCACTTGATTGATACGTCCTGCAGAAACCAAGGTACGAGGAAGGACGAAAAAGAGAGCACTCATGAGCAAGAAGCCCATCACGACCTGCATGGCATAAGACATGAAGACCACCATATCACTAAAGAGTGGTAGACGGTCTGTCAGGCTAGCATCGTTGATGATATAGGCACCAATCCAGTAAATGGCTGAGACTCAAAGCCACTCGAAATCGCCATCATAATAGGATTCATAATCGCCATCAAACGGTTGACAAAGAGATTAAGACGAGTGACTTCCTCATTGGCTTCTTCGAATTTCTTGTCTTGATAATCCTCAGCATTATAAGCACGCACCACTCGAATCCCTGTCAAACTTTCACGAGTAATACTATTGAGTTTATCTGTCAATTTTTGGATGACAGATTGTTTTGGAAAGGCCAGAGTCAGGAGAACAGTAGTCATCAGAACATTAACGATAACAGCAACCACGACTGCCCAGAGCCAGTACTCAGACTTCCCAAGGATTTTTCCAATGGCCCAGATAGCCATGATTGGTCCACGAGTGACCACCTGGAGTCCCATGGTAAAAAGCATCTGAACCTGTGTGATATCATTAGTCGTCCGAGTCAAGAGACTTGGGATTGAAAAACGTTTGATCTCTGTCTGCGAGAAATCTAGAACACGATTAAAAATATCACTTCGTAAATGAGTTGTGTAAGACGCTGCAACGCGAGCGGCAAAAAATCCAACAGTAACGGATGAGAGAAAAGCAAGTAGAGACAAGCCTATCATCTTAATGGCTGGTGACCAAAGTGCGTCCAACTGCGTACCTGGAGTTCCAAGTAGTTCTGTAATTTCTGAAATGTAAGTCGGTACTTCTAACTCTAGATAGACCGAGAAACAGGTAAAGAGGACAGTCAAGAGAATCATTCCCCACTCTTTTCCTGTGATACGTTTAGCGAGTTTCTTCATTCTTACCTCCCATTTTATCTACATTAGCCTGTAGTAGACCCATGACTTCTTCAAAAACAGCTAGTTTTTCCTCAGAAATTCCATCAAGTAGACTACGGTCAATTCGATCAAAGAAAGACTTGATTGGCTTCATCTGAGAGCGTGATTTATCCGTCAATCGAACGTACTTGGCTCTCTTGTCATTTGGACTCACTTCCAATTCCACCAAACCATTTTGTACCATACGCTTCACTAGATTGCTGGCGACTGACTTGGTGATATTGAGTTCCTGCTCAATATCCTTGATTAACACCGCCTGTTCAGACTCCTCACGATAGTCTAAAAATCGTATAACTTGGCCCTGCGGTCCGCCCATAAATTCAATACCACAACGCTTGGCTTCCTGTTGCACCATAAGGTGAACCTGATGACCAAAACGTTTAAAAGCTAACATTGGCTTATCCATGATTGCTCCTTTTTACATATAAATAGTTCTCTAGAGAACCAATTGGTTTTCATGAGAACTATTTTATCACTTTCAAATAGGATGTCAAGAAAAAAGTTCTTATGAGAACTATTTTATTTAAAATTGACATTAGGGCTCATTTTATCTATAATAAACACTATCTTACACGGATAAGATTCCACCCTGACTAGAAATGAGAAAGCCACAAATGAAACAAAAAGAAGAGAAAATCTTAGGAATCATTGCTATCATCTTGGGAACCCTTGCACTTCTCGGATCCTGGTTGCCAATTATCAGCGTACTATCTTTTTTCTTTGCTATTATTGCAATAGGTCTAGGTGTTTTTGGTATCATCCTCAATCTCCAGAACCGTAAAATATTGGCGATTATTGGTACCGCTCTAGGCATTGGATCCATTTTCCTTGTTTTGACAACGCAAGTACTCCCTTCTGGTGTTTTTACCGACTTGGCTAGAAATTTTCGTCACCCATACAGAAGTTTAACCTCTTTAACAGAAGATGACGATTTTGGAACGCTACCAAATAATAGCATCGATGAGGATGAGGACGACGAGGATACCGATTCCTTCACTTGGACCAAGGAACAATTCGATGCTTTGATAGAAGGTGATACTGCAAATAGAGGAAAAGGGGGCTCCAACTACAAAGATATTATCAGCAAGCATGGCCAGCCAGATTCTGAAATTGAGTCAACTTCAGGCGACTATGAGATTAAAAATCTCCTATGTCTCACTCGGTTCTAATACTAAGACAGTTGTACTGACTTTCGTGAAACAGGAAAATGGCCAGTTTCTTCTCATCCGTAAATTTGCCCTAGGATTAGACAGAACAGCGCAAACTGATGATGGAGTAAGAGTCTAAGATAACTAAAAAGCGAACAGACTTAATAGTCTGCTCGCTTTTTTATTAGAATCCATCTACGTTTGTGTAGATTTTTTGTACGTCTTCGTCGTCTTCAAGGACTCCGTAGAGTTTTTTTCAAATGTTTCCAAATCTTCACCTGACAACTCAACTTCTGATTGAGGAATCATTTCCAATTCAGTTACTTGGAATTCTTCAATACCAGATTCACGCAAAGCAACGATAGCCTTGTGAAGATCAGTTGGAGCTGTGTAAACAGTGATTGTTCCTTCTTCTGCTTCTACATCGTCTACATCAACATCTGCTTCAAGCAAAAGCTCAAAGATCGCATCAGCATCATCACCTGCAAAGACGATAACACCTTTGTTGTCAAAGAGATAAGACACAGAACCTGAAGCTCCCATGTTTCCACCGTTTTTACCAAAAGCAGCACGGACATTCGCAGCTGTACGGTTAACGTTTGAAGTCAAGGTATCAACGATCAACATTGAACCATTTGGCCCAAATCCTTCGTAACGTCCTTCTGTAAAGGTTTCGTCTGTATTTCCTTTCGCTTTATCGATAGCCTTATCAATAACGTGTTTTGGCACTTGCGCTTGTTTGGCACGATCGATAACGAATTTCAAAGCAGTGTTTAGTTCTGGATCTGGTTCACCTTTTTTAGCTGCTACATAGATTTCTACACCAAATTTTGCATATACTTTAGAGTTAGCTCCATCTTTAGCCGTTTTCTTGGCTACGATATTGGCCCATTTACGTCCCATTAGGAATCTCCTTTTTTCACATTTTAATCTTTCTTATTATAACACAAGTCTAGCTGATTTTCACTAGAGGAAATGGATTTTCTTTTGTAAACCAGGCTAAGATTTTCCACCGACTGCCACGATTTTCTTACCTTCTTTTATCCAAGGGTGTTGAGAGAGGGAGAAGTAAAGTTGAACGGTCATAACAACCCAGAGTAGCGGTTCACATAGGATAACTCCAGTATAACCTGTCCAAGGGATGATCCAAGCCACGAAAATAATTTTCCCAAACAACTCGATAAAGCTAGATACGAGGGGCAAGAGTTTTTGCCCTAACCCCTGCAAGCTATTTCTATAGATCAATAACAGGCTTAAAAATGGATAGAACACCGAACTAATACGCAGGTATAAAGTCCCGTTTTCAATCAGGTAGCCGTCTGTCGAACTTGCCAGGAAAGAAACTAGGCTAGGACTTGCAAAAAATAGGAAAACACAGGCAAAGGTTGCCCAAGACATACTCAAATAACTCCCTATACGAAGTCCTTGGACGATACGTTCGGGACGTTTTGCCCCAAAATTTTGAGAGATAAAAGTTGTCATGGAAGCTGAAATAGCTGTCATTGGCAGTAAGGCAAAGGCCATGATTCGGCGTGCTGCCGTTTGAGCACTGATAATGACTGCTCCAAAACTATTGACAGAGGATTGCAAGATGACACTTCCGATAGAGACGATTGATCCCATCAAGCCCATAGCTAACCCTTGCTCCAAAAAGGTCAACATAGAGAGCCTTATTCCATTTGAAATGTTTGAGACCTGGAAGAAGCTCTGGAACACTCTTGCGAATATAGAAATAACAGAGGATTGCTGACAAACCTTGCGAGATAATGGTTGCAAGACCAGCGGACTGCACACCTAGCTGCAATTGCGTAATAAAATACAAATCTAGAATTACATTAATAATGGCTGAAAAAGATAAGAAAAAGCAAGCGCCGCAAAGGCTATCACCAATCGATCGTAGCAATCCTGCAAAGAGATTATAGGCAAAGCTAACTCCCACGCAACTAACAATCATGGAGATGTATTCGTAGGATTGGGGGAGAATTTCTGCAGGTGTTTCTAGGTACTGCAAAAGTGGATAAAGACCAAAGAATCCCATCAGCATGACAAGACCACTCAGGATGGCACCCAAAATCCAAGTCGCCGCGACAGCTTCCTTAATCTTAGCGAAATTACGAGCACCGTAAAGACGAGCGATAACAACTCCCATCCCATTTCCAACTCCGAGGGCAAAACCGATAATTAAATCAAAAATGGCTGTCGTAGCTCCAACTGCCGCCAAGGAATCTTGTCCTAAAAAACGCCCCACAATCAAAATATCAGCTGTATTGTATAGTTGCTGAAAGATATTGGATAGTAAAATTGGTAAAGCAAAACTAATCAGTGAAGGAAGGATGGGACCATGAATCAAGTCCACCGTTGATTTTTTATTCATAAGGGTATTATATCAGCTTTCTAGTAGAGGAACAAGGGAGCTTCATTAAGAAAGCGTTGCCTAGATACAAACAATCTGGTATAATCGTGACAGAAAAGGAGGGTAGGTATGACCTTAACCAGCCAGTTAATTACAGATGTATTCCCAGACCTTGAAAAAGTTGAACAATTAAACAAGGAAGCCTTCCCTGAAGAAGAACGCGTCTCTTTGGAAGAATTTTTAAGTTACCAAGATAGAGATGACGCCCACTTTTTCGCTTTTTATAACGAAGAGGAATTTGTCGGCTTTGCCTTTTGCCATTTCAAATCAAAAAAAGCTTTCTACATTAGCTTCTTTTGCTATCATGCCCCATCTCCGTAGCCATGGATACGGGAGAAATCATTGAAAAAAACTCATTGATTTTTTTACCAGCGTACTATGATTCTTGAAGTGGAGCGATTGGACGAAGACTGTGATAATCTCGAACAACGAAAGGCCCGCATGGACTTCTACTTACAAAATGGTTTTAAAACTGCCAATGCTTTTTTAGAATACGAGGGAATGAGTTTTGAAATTCTCTACCGTGGTGACCATTTTGATGAAGAAGCCTATCGCAACATCTTTCAAAAATTGCAAGAAGAGAATTACTTTGACTTTCGCATCAAATACCGACGTTTTTAGCGAACATTAGTTCTCATGAAATAAAAAAAGTAGCAGTTCTCTGCTACTTTTTTTTATTCTTCAATTTCGATTTCAAGAGCATCGCCCAAATCAAGAGTCACTTCTTGGTTAGAACTTGTTTCTGTTGCTGAACTTGCTTTAGAGCCTTCTTCCTCTTCGATCAAACCATATTGAACACGAACTTGGTGGTCAATTTCATCAAAGATTTCTGGATGATCTGCCAAGTATTTCTTCGCATTCTCAGAACCTTGTCCGATTTTTTCACCCTTGTATGAGTACCAAGCACCTGCTTTTTGGATGATATCCAAATCACTAGCAATCTTCAAGAGTTCACCAGTTCTAGAAATACCTTCCCCGTACATGATTTCAACAAGAGCTTCTTTGAACGGTGGAGCAACCTTGTTTTTCACAACTTTAATCTTAGTTTCTTTACCGACGTTAGTATCTTTTTGGTCGCCAGTTCCCTTAATTTGTGTGCTTCCACGAACGTCTAAACGAACTGAAGCATAGAATTTAAGGGCACGTCCACCAGGAGTTGTTTCTGGATTACCAAACATAACTCCAACTTTTTCACGCAACTGGTTGATGAAGATAGCAATTGTTTTTGTCTTGTTGATAGAAGCACCAAGTTTACGCATCGCCTGGCTCATCATACGAGCTTGAAGACCAACGTGGCTATCTCCGATATCCCCATCGATTTCCGCACGAGGTACAAGAGCTGCAACCGAGTCAATAACGACAAGGTCAACTGCACCTGAGTCAATCAATTTCCCTGCAATTTCAAGACCTTGCTCACCTGAGTCTGGTTGTGACAAGAGCAATTCATCAATATTCACTCCAAGAGCTGCTGCATAGGCTGGATCGAGCGCGTGTTCCGCATCGATAAAGGCTGCAATTCCACCTTCTTTTTGTGCTTGTGCTACAGCATGAAGGGCTACTGTTGTCTTACCTGATGATTCTGGACCGTAGATTTCAATGATACGTCCCTTTGGATAACCACCTGAACCAAGTGCAATATCAAGAGCCAAAGAGCCTGAACTCATCACTTGTACTTTTTGCTCTGCGCGTTCACCCAAGCGCATGATTGAACCCTTACCGAAGTCTTTTTCAATCAATTTAAGCGCATCATTCAAAGCTTTTTCACGATCAGCTCCAAATTTTTTCCCAATTTCATCTAATTTTTTTGTTGGTTTTTTCGCCATTTTGTTCTCCTATATTTTAATGATTCTAAGGACCTTCTTCTATTATATCAAAAGTCAGTCACTTAATAAAGCTTTGCGAACTAAGTTAAACGCATGCATAACTGCAATCTTACGAACATCCGCTCGGCTTCTTCCAGCTATATTGACTTGAATGACTTCGGTACCTGATGCTTGAGATAGGCCGATGAAAACTGTCCCTGCTGGATGCCCTTCTAGGCTATCCGGACCAGCTACTCCTGTCAAGCTAATCCCAAAATCTGACTGGGTTTTGAGGCGTGCCTGCTCAGCCATTTTTTCCGCAGCAAATGCTGAAACGACTCCATATTCTTCCAACTCTACTTTTGGAATGTCTAACATCTTAGCTTTTTCTTCCAGGCTATAAGTGACAAAACCACCTTTAAAGATTGTTGATGCTCCCGAAAAGTTTGCCAAAGTCGCTTGGAAAAGCCCTGCTGTTAAACTTTCTGCAGCTGTGATGGTTTGCTTTTTCTTTTTCAACTCCTCAACAACTACGCTGGCTAGACTCGCTTCTTCGCCATAACCATAGCAGATATCCTTTAAAGCAACCCCTTCAAAGGTCTGACGTGCAAGGATCTTTTCCTCCAGATTATCTAAGGCCTTTTGAGCCTCGTCTTGACTAGTGGCCTTGGTTGACAAGCGCAGAGTCACCTCTCCCGTTTTTGCATACGGTGCTATGGTTGGATCCGTCTGCTCTTCAATCAAATCTGATAAAATCGTCACTAGCTGGCTCTCACCAATGCCAAAGAAACGTAGCACACGTGAGTACAACTTAGCTCCTGTTGTCAATCTTGGTAGTAGCTCATTTAAAACCATTGGTTTCAGTTCACTTGGCGGACCTGGTAGGACAACATAAGTCACGCCATCTACCTCAATCATACCACCAACTGCTAGTCCTGTTTCATTTGAGAGTGGGATTGACCCCTCAACAATTTGAGCTTGGCGTTCATTATTTGGAGTTCGAGCATAGTCTGGGCGATGAGCAAAGAAATCATCCAGTTTAGCCTGTGCTTGAGCATCAAAAGTCAAATGACGCCCTAGAAATTGAGCCAATGTTTGTTTGGTCAAGTCATCCTCTGTCGGCCCCAATCCTCCCGTTAAGATAACCAGATTACTACGTTTCTGAGCAATCTCCAACAGGGATATGAGTCGAGTTTCATTGTCTCCCACGGCCGTCTGGAAGTAAACATCGACTCCGATTTCAGCTAACTTTTCAGACAAAAACTGAGCATTGGTATTGACAATTTGACCAGTTAGAATTTCTGTCCCAACAGCTATTATTTCCGCTTTCATTTTTTCCTCCTACTTATCTATTCGAATTTCTTTGAAAAAATCGCAGGAAAATTCCTACGATTTCAGTATTTATTTCTTATTGTTCTGGTTGCTCTTGCTGCACTTGATGCACTTGTTGTCCTTGCTGTTCCTGATCTGCAATAGGTCCGGTTGTTTGTGGCAAGCGGCCATAAATATTTTCATACAAGACAACATTTGTCTCTAATTCCGTAACTTCTGGTTTGTCCAATGAACGACGCAAAAGATTTTGCATCTCTAACATATGAGCAGATGACACGATTTGGTAGGATGTCCCATCAATCATTGCATCCTCTCCACGCAACTGTTGAGATTCAATGTTTAAAGGAATCTTGGTAACCCATCAACTGAGGAATGGTTGTTGTCGTAATCTCGATATTTGTCTGCATATTATCGCTAAGAGCCTTCAAAATTTCTTGGTAGTGGCTAACACTATTCAAACTTAGAATCTTCTCAACAATCTTTTGAATGACTTCGCGCTGACGTTTCTGACGACCGTAATCCCCTTCTGGATCTTGATAGCGCATGCGTGAATACACCAGCGCCTCTTCACCATTTAGAGTTTGCTCTCCAACGCCGATAGAAATCGTATTAAACGGTTCTTGATCTTGGATAGAGATAGGGAAACCTAGAGTGTTGTTTACTGTGATTCCACCGACAGCATCAACCATTCTTTGAAGGCCATGCATGTTGACCATCACATAACGATCGATGTGGATATTCATCATTTTTTGAATGGTTGAAATAGCAAGTTCTGCTCCACCATCAGCATAGGCGGAATTGAGTTTCGCTTCTTTAACACTACCGTCTGGTTGTTGGATTTGTGTCAGAATATCACGTTCCAAACTCATCATAACAACTTTCTTGGTTTTAGGATTTACTGTTACTAAGATCATCGAATCACTGTTACCCGCCCATGGGTCTGTACGTTCAACGTTCCCCGTATCCACACCCATCAGTAGGATTGTCAGGGGTTCAGTTGCCTCGATAACCTTCGTTTCTTCCCCGATTTGTTTATAGGTTTTAGCTAGAGTCTGTGTACTTTGTTGGTAGATCGTATAGGCATAAGCTCCCACACCAAGCACTGTCACAAGGACAAAGCCTAAAAACATTCCGATTATTTTTTTTGCCATATATTTATTTGTCTATCAGTCGACCCATTTGGTAAACGTCAAGAAACTCTCCTCCCTCTATACAAGCACCACGTTCCTGTAATCCTTCTATGATGAAGCTCATCTTTTTATATAGATGAACAGCCGCAAGATTGCGTTTTTGAACTGTCAATTGTAAACGTCGAATACTAGCACTCGATTTGGCCCATTCAATAGCTTCTTCCATGAGGATACTACCGAGGCCATATCCCCAGTATGCTTTTTTAATTCCAAGAAAGACATCACCAATATGTCGAACTCTCGGACGTTGATCCGCCGTTATATTGATGACCCCTGCTAGCTCATCATTTAAAAAAGCTAGTAAAGTAATTTGATTGTCCGATTGGGCCTGCTTGTCAATAAAATGCTGCATTTCTGATGCAGTCATTGCAATTCCGTTTTCATCCAGACTGGTAAAGCTAGATTCTTGACCAATCTGATCCAAAAGTGCAATAAGAACCGAAGCATCTTGGACTTCTGCTTCACGGACTAAAACATCCGTCAACCTCTGTAAGAGCTCTGTTGCTCGTTGGCCACGGGCATGAAAGACAACTTCGCGTCCGTCACCATCTTTGAGAATTTCTAATTCCAGATATTCTGCCGGAAGAGCTTCTCCTAATAGATGCCCCCACTCAATAACAGTCACACCTGATCCAAAAAGAAATTCATCCAAGTCGATAGAATCTGCGTCCCCTTCAATACGATAAACATCCAAGTGATACAAGGGTAGACGACCTTCATATTCTCGAACAATGGTATAGGTAGGACTCTTAATCATTTGATGAATCCCTAGACCTTTAGCTAGACCTTTTGTAAGTGTTGTTTTCCCCGCACCTAATTCTCCAGTCAAAATCAATACATCATTTTTCTCTAGTAAAGAACCTAACTCTTGTCCAAGAGCAATGAGTTCATCTTCATTTTTTATGTGCATGTAATCATTATACCAAAAAGTTTTCTTTTGCGACATTTCTACTAATAAAAAAGGAGGAGAATCCTCCTTCTTTTTTTAAAGTTTTTATCATTAGTTAAGAGCCATGCTGATGTAGTTCAAGATGAACAAGGCATCCAAAATCCAGATCATGACATGGACTTCTTTGATTTGACCTTTAACAATCTTTGTCAAAGTGTAAGTCAAGAAACCAACGGCAATTCCTTGAGTGATTGAGTAGCTGAATCCCATAAAGATAGAAGTGAAGAAAGCTGGAACAGCTTCTGACATATCATCCCAAGGGATATTTTTCAAGTTAGAGAGCATCATAATTCCGACAATAATCAAAATTGGTGCAGTCGCAGCTGTTGGAACAATCGCTAATAGTGGGCTAAAGAAGCTAGATAAAGCAAAACAGATAGCAACAACTAAGGCTGTCAAACCAGTACGTCCACCAGCACCGATACCGGCTGCTGACTCAACATAAGTCGTAACGTTTGAAGTACCTGCAATGGCACCAATTGAAGTTGCTACCAAATCAGAGTAAAGAGCTTTATCCAATTTAGCTGACTCATGGTTTTCACCACTTGTCGCTACGATACCTACTTTTTCACCAGTACCGATAAGTGTACCAATAGTATCAAAAATATCTGTCAATGAGAAGGCAAGAATGGCCATCAAAGTTTCTGGTAAGCGAGAAGTGTTTGAAATCAAAGATCCTAAACCTTCTGAACCAAGAGCAGCACCAAACAAAGTTCCTAGGTCGTTAACTGCTGATGAAAGATTGTTGCTAGCGAAGTCAATCCCTGACACATTAACAAGACCAACTGCAATGGCAAGAACAGTCGTTGTTAAAATAGAAAGGATGATCCCACCTTTGATACCTTTAACAACAAAGAAGATAGTAATAGCAAGACCTGCAAGAGCTACCAAAACTGCTGTAGTATTGAAATCTACTAATCCTGGAACGGCTGAAGCATTTGCAGTAATCGCCGCTTGAGCCTTATCTGCTCCTTCACCTGCTACAGATAAGTACCTGGGTCAATTGAGAATTTCAAAAGACCAGCATTCTTAATACCAACGTAAGCAAGGAAAACACCAATACCAGCTGAAATTGCTGAGCGAAGTGTTGTAGGAATAGATTCAATGATCATTTTACGAACATTGGTCAATGTAATAATCAGTGAAATAACTCCACAGATGAAGACCATCCCAAGAGCTTCTTTCCAAGTATAACCCATCCCAAATACGACGGTAAAGGTAAAGAAGGCGTTTAGTCCCATACCTGGAGCTTGTGCATATGGCAAGTTAGCATAGAAAGCCATCATCAAAGTTCCCACAACAGAACCGATGATTGTTGCCAAGAATACACCTTGAACAGGCATTCCTGTTTGTGAAAGCATTTGAGGGTTTACAAAGAGAATATAACTCATTGCAAAGAAAGTTGTTAAACCAGCAAGAACCTCTGTACGGACGTCTGTCCCGTGCTCTTTTAGTTTAAATAATTTGTCCATTTTTAATCTCCTTTGTCATTTTACGAACAATATGACTATTATAACACCAATCATTCATCTTTTTCAAGGTATTTTTACTGAATTATAAAAAAATCTTATCCGATGCTATTCTTCGTTTTACTTATTGTCAGCTTTTCTAGCCACTTTTTGATATAATAGAAAACATCTTATCTGAAACTAGATTCGGGAGGATTTTATGACTAAAAAAATGATTGCCGTCGATTTAGACGGAACTCTACTCAACTCTGAAAGCAAACTTTCTGACTTTACTATTGAAACAATTAAGAAAATCTCTAAAAAAGGCCACCAAGTCGTTATTGCAACTGGGCGCCCTTACCGAATGGCCAAAGATTTTTATAACCAACTTGAACTCGAAACGCCTATGATTAACTTCAACGGTTCACTTACTCATCTGCCAGGTAAGACTTGGAAACATGAAAAGTGTCTGACTGTGGACAAAAAATACCTCTTGGATATCGTAAAACGAAAAAAGGAGATTGAGGCAGACTTTATCGCTGGTGAATATCGTAAAAAGTTTTACATTACGGCCCCAGACCAAGAAATCGCCGATCCCAAATTATTTGGTGTTGAAAACTTTCGCCCTGAAAATCAATTCAAGTCTGACTTAGTGACCAAGGGGCCTAACTGTATTTTATTACAAACTAGGGCTGACGATAAATATGCACTAGCAGAAGAGATGAACAGTTTTTACAAGCACCAACTCAATATTAACACTTGGGGTGGTCCTTTGAACATTCTAGAATGTACTCCAAAAGGTGTCCACAAGGCTTTTGCCCTCGAATACCTTCTCAATGTCATGAATATCGACAAACAGAATTTGATTGCCTTTGGTGACGAACACAATGACCAAGAAATGCTCTCTTTTGCAGGTAAAGGCTATGCTATGAAAAATGCAAATCCTGCTCTCTTACCTTTCGCAGACGAGCAATTACCATTAACCAATGAAGAAGACGGAGTCGCTCACTTTTTACAAGAACGATTCCTATAAATCATAACCTATAAATCAGTAGTTCTATACTTTTGGCTAAAATACGGGCCATTGAGTAAAGAACTTTTTTTCATATAATTATCCATAAAAAAAGGATTTGCACCTGTTTTATCCAGATCCAAATCCTTTAAAAATATCTATTTTTTTAAAAACAATACGATCTGAAACCTCACGGTCCATGTCGTCGATAATAATCTGGTTCTCTTCTGCCACATAAATCTTGACGTCGTCTCCGATGATGACTTTCTGATTTTCTGGTTCAAAGGTTACCTTCTTAACTTCCTGTACTCCATCCGCTTCCACTTCTGTCCACGTTCCGGTATTACCAGTAACGACAAGCGTAATGCTATCACCCTCGTCCTGCCCCTTATAGGTACCATCCATATTGACGGTTGTAGCATTCGTAGCGCTAGCTGTTGTTGACTCAGATACCTGACTTGTTATCACTTCTGAACTAGTGCTTGCTTGTGGTGTCGAAGTTGTTTGTTCTTTTGTTGAACAAGCAACTAAAAGACCAAGACTTGCCAAAGTGGCAAGAGAAAGTGTGATTTTTTTAAATGACATAATAGCTCCTTTCTTTTGGTGGCTAAAAGTAGCAAAAGCTGCTGAAACATTCCACCTCAACTATATCAAATAAGGGAAGGGAGGTCAATCAATAGATTCATAACCCATGAGGTATGCACGGACCTCTGATATAAAAGTAGAGAGAACCTGTCACAAACAGTAACTCTTTCTCCCCTACAGAACTTTCAAAGCCATCTAAAAACTCTCGATAGGAAGCAACCTTCTGATAATCTCCCAATCCTGCTCCTCCAAAGAACCTTGATAATCAAAGCTAGTAACATAGAGAGGAAGGTCTGGTAAATGTTTCGTCAGATATCCAAGCATACCACTGTAATCTTTACGCTTTAAAGCTCCAAAAAGAATTTGAGCTTGATAACCTTGTTGATTTTTTTCCTGTATAAATTCAACCAAACGCTCCAAGGCTGGTAAGTTGTGAGCCCCATCCAGATAAATGTGCTCAGTGATAGCTTCTAGTCTTCCTGCCCATCTGGTAGCTCGCAAGGCAGCTCGTACTGCTTCTTGATCAACCGTCTCACCTCTCTGATTCATAAACAATAGAAAGGCTTGTATGGCAAGAGCTGCGTTTTCCTCTTGATAAGCCCCTTCCAAACCTAGTTTTAGTTGGTTCAGATTCGCAAGAGAAGAAGAAAAATGACCATCCTTGAAAGAAAAATCTTGGTCAGCTTGGTAGAGAGTTACTCCAAATTATGAGCAGCCATTTGACAAACGAGCTGAGCTTCCGATGCTAGATTGGCAACAACGGCTGATTTACCTGACTTAAAAATCCCTGCTTTCTGCTCAGCAATTAACTCTAGACTATTGCCCAAGGTCTCCTGGTGATCTAGGCCGATTGATGTAATAACTGCGATTTCTCCAGTTACCACATTAGTGGTATCAAGTAGTCCACCAATCCCAACTTCCAGTAACACCAAATCTACTTCTTGCTCTTTAAAATAAAGCAAAGCAATCAAGGTCAACAACTCAAAAAGATAACTGAGCGTGGGTTTCTAGAAAGTTTTCAGCTCCATTTCTTAACTTGATCAGCTATACGAATAAAAATCGGCATCCGATATAGGGTTGACCATTGATACAGATACGGTCATGGATGCTGACAATGTGGGGCGAAGTAAAGGTTCCAAACCTTTCTTGCCATGAGAAACAAAAAGTTCCCTCATAAAAGCAATAGTCGACCCCTTCCCATTTGTCCCCGTCACATGGATAATTGGATAGGTTTGCTCAGGATTTCCCAGCAAATCCACTGCTTTTTGCATCCGTCCCAAACCTGATCTAAAATTCAATCCAATCCGGCTATGGAGCCATTTTTCTACTTCAAACACGCTTATCTCCTTAATCCTTAATAAAAAAGCGAAGATTCTCTTCGCTTTTTACTTCATTTGCTAGAACCTAGCTTGTTTTAATTTCAATATGGGGTAAAAATATCCCCCGGATGTTCCAACTCTTTCTAGTTTCTAGGAGTTGGGCTAAAAACATCCCCCGAACTTACTTACGGTCTTTATTTTTAGCGTAAGGGTAAAAATGTTCCCCAGACGTTCCTGCTTTTTCTCTATTTCTAGAAGCAGGGGCTAAAAACATCCCCGGATGTTTTTTTACTCCTCCATAAAAGCTGTTGAAGACTTCTTCAATCATGTTCCATTCATCTTCTGAATCTTCAGGGATTGGTTGCAATTCGCCTTCAGTTCCGTCTTCATTTTCGATGAATGAGTAAGCTTGGATTTCAACTTCTCCGTTTTCATCTTCTTCTGCATTAACTGGTACAAGAAGGACATAGTTTTTACCAAATTCTTCTTTTCCATCAATAGTCAAAAGGATTTCAAACAAAGTTTCGTTTCCTTGCTCATCTACAAGTGTAATAAGTTCACGTTCTTCGTGATCGTGGTTGTGATCGTGTGACATAGTTTCTCCTCTGTCTTAAAATTTTCTATCTAAATAATTTTGCAAAATCAATTGAGCCGCTAATTTATCAATAACTTTTTTACGCTTATTACGACTAATATCTGCTTGCTCAATCAACATGCGCTCTGCAGCAACCGTGGTTAAGCGCTCATCCTGATACTCCACTGGCAAACCAAAGAGCTCTTCCAGTTTTGCTCCGTATGCTTGACTCGCTTCCACCCGCGGTCCACTGGTATTGTTCATATTTTTAGGTAAACCAACAACAAAGCGCTCCACCTTATAGGTATCAACCAATTCTTTGAGTCGTTCAAAACCGAACTCCCCTTGTTCTTCATTGATTTGGATGATTTCGAGTCCTTGCGCTGTAAAACCTAACGGATCGCTAATCGCTACTCCTACTGTTTTGGAACCAACGTCCAACCCCATAATTCTCATTGGTTATAGATCGACTCCTTGTCCCTTAAGGTAGTAGCGAACCAATTCTTCAACAATCTCATCGCGTTCGTATTTACGGATTTGATTTCTTGCGTTATTGTAGCGAGGAACGTAAGCTGGGTCTCCACTGAGAACATAGCCCACAATTTGATTAATAGGGTTATACCCCTTCTCATTCAAGGAAGCATAGACTTCTGTCAATGTTTCGCTAATCTCTTTTTTATTGGAATCGTCCAATTTAAAACGTACGGTTTCTTCAGTAAATCCCATTCTAACACCCTCTTTCCTTAGAATAGTACTATTATAGCACATTCACAGCCGTTCTACAAATCACACAGTCTGAGTTTGCCTGATTTTCTGCGACTTCTTTACTGGACAGTCGCACCACTTGCAACTCGACTTACGATATACTCTTCTGGTTCGTTTTTTAATAGATTTTCCAAGCCAACATTTTTTAAATATTCGCTTTCGCTTGCCTTTTTAACATCTAGAACTTGAAAATCATAACTGCTTTTAGTTTCAATCTCCGTTTCACTTAAGAGAGTGGTTTCGAGACTAAAACCAGGGATTTTACGAGCAGCTTGGACTGATTCATCCTTGTCTTCCTCTTCTTTCAAGGCCGTCTTTGCTTCCTCTAATCCATGCTCGGCAATGTAGTTCTTGAGTTCTTCTGAAACTTGCCGTTTTTGCTGAATCGTTAAGGTCAAGAATTGTTTACCCTTATAGGTAATGGTCTGAGTTTGCTGAACTCCATTTTCATCAGTGGGTAGGACAAGTGTCTTGGTTACTACTGTATTGTTATTCGCATTTTCTAGGACTGGTAGAGTTGATCGGAGAGCTTCTGTTGTCGTATCTTTAGTAGGCTCCGCAGATTCTTTTTTCTGACCACAGCCAGCTAGTAAAAATAGAAACGCAACTGTTCCGATAACTATCTTCTTCATGTTCATTTTTCCTTATTTACCTATCAAATAAGGCCAGGAGTCACTCCCAGCCTTTATGTTTTATAGTGCTGCACGTAAACGTGCTTCTGCATTTTCTACATTGCGGACAGAGCGTGGCAAGAAGGCACGAATGTCATCTTCTTTATAGCCAACTTGCAAACGTTTCTCGTCAACAAGAATTGGGCTTTTTAGGATACGTGGTGTCTCCATTATCAAAGTGAGCACTTCATTGACACTCAAATCTTCGATATCAACTCCAAGAGCTTTAGCGTAGCGATTCTTTGATGATACAATGCTCGCAATTCCATTGTCTGTTTTTGTTAGAATATCTAATAATTCTTCTCTAGAAATCCCCTCTTTACCGAGGTTTTGTTCTTTATAACTTAACTGGTGGGCATTAAGCCAGGTTTTCGCTTTTTTACAGCTAGTACAACTTGAGACTGTATAAATTTTGATCATGTACCTACCCCTTTCGCTACATGTTACTATCAGTTTATTCTATTATACCATAAAAAACATCCGACTTGCGACCTATTTTTAAAAAAATTTAACTTTTTTGCTCATTTTTCTCCTTTTTTCTTAACAAAACACGAACTATAACCACTCTTGGTACTTCTTAATGTATAACTTCTTAATAACGGTGACGCTAAACATGTACAAGAAAATAATACCGACTAAAAACAAGAAGTATGGAAGTCCCAATGGAGCTAAACGAAGGATATTCACTAGTGGGCCATAAGGTAGACTAGTTACGAAGAAAGCCGCAACCAAAGTTGTAAAAATCACAAGCCAAGCTGGTCTGCTTTGTACAAAAGGAACTTTTGCTGTACGAAGCATATGGATAACCATAGTTTGAGACCACATAGATTCGATGAACCATCCTGTTTGGAAACAAGATAATAAACTGAAGGGCAGATTCAGAACCATGAACATAATGATAGCCTGTCACAAAAGGAACAATGATAAAATAGAGGAAAATAAAGGTCAAAATATCAAAGATAGATGAAATTGGACCCATCCAAACCATAAATCGCGTAATAGATTTTGCTTCCCATGTATGGGGTTGTTTGAGGAAGTCTTGATCCACATTATCAAATGGCAATGCCACACAAGACAAATCATAGACTAGGTTTAAAACAATGAGATGAACAGGAGCCATTGGTAAAAATGGCAAGAAGATACTCGCAACAAGGAGTGAGAAGATATTCCCAAAGTTTGAACTGACGGTCATCTTGATGTACTTTGTCATGTTGGCGTAGACCTTACGACCTTCAACGATACCAGTTTCAAGAACCATGAGATCCTTGTCTAACAAAATAACATCCGCTGTTTCTTTGGCAATGTCTACTGCTGTATCTACAGAAATACCGACATCTGCTACCTTCATAGATGGGGCATCATTAATACCGTCACCCATATAACCAACACCGTGACCATTTCTCTTTAACTGTAGAATGATACGCGCTTTTTGGTCAGGTGACAATTTAGCAAAGACTGTTACTTTTTCAACAACTTCTGCCAATTCTTGGTCTGTCATTTGGTCGATCTCAGCTCCCAAAAGGATGTGTTCAACATCCAAACCAACCTTTTCACAGATGGCTTGGGTTACTTTTTCATTATCCCCAGTTAAAATTTTTGTTTTGACACCATGCTCAAGTAGAGCTTGAATAGCGGGTGCTGCAGATGGTTTTGGTGGGTCCAAAAAGGCAAGGTAACCCGTAAGGATCATGTCACTTTCATCAGTCACAGCATAGGCATAGTCTTCACGTAGACCTGACTTGTAACCAACACCTAAGACACGCAAACCTTGACGGTTTAATTGACCAACTTCTGCCAACACTTCTTGACGAATGTCTTCAGTAAGAGGAATGACTTCTCCACGGTACTCCACATGTGTCGAAATGTTCAACATTTCTTCTAAAGCACCTTTGGTAACCATACTAACGACATTGCTATCATCTTTGACAATGACACTCATGCGTCTACGTTCAAAATCAAATGGAAGTTCGTCGATTTTTTGGAAGCTAGTATCCAAATTTTGTAGAATAGCATGTTCTTTAGCTTCTTTTTCAGTTCTACTGATGATGGCACGGTCCATCAAGTTTTTCAAACCTGTTTGGAAATGTGAATTTAGATAGGCTCTTCTTAAGACTGCCATATCCAAATCGCCATGGATATCTAATGGGTATTCTAAAACAATCTCATCTTGCGTTAAAGTTCCAGTTTTGTCCGTACATAGGATATCGATTGCTCCTAAGTCCTGGATAGCATTGAGTTTTTTGATGACCACTTTTTCCTTGGCCATGATAATGGAACCTTTGGCCAAGCTGGCTGTAATAATCATTGGTAGCATTTCTGGTGTAAGTCCAACACCAACGCTCAAGGCAAAAACTCCAGCCTCTAGCCAGTCTCCGTCGGTCAAACCATTTGCGAAAAACACAATTGGAACCATGATAAGCATCAAGCGGATCAAGAGCCAAGAAATGCTGTTCATTTCACGTTCAAAAGAAGTTGGTTCATCATAGGTATTGAGGGTTTGCTCAATGGCCCCCATCATGGTGTCATCACCAACTGCTAGAACCATAGCTGTAGCACTGCCTGAGATAACGTTTGTCCCCATGAATGCCAAAGATTCTGCTTCTAGTAGGCTATCTACATTTTGATTGGTGGCTTTATTTAAAGCAAGCTTTTCGACTGCATCACTTTCTCCAGTCAAACCTGACTGTTGAACAAAAAAGTCTCGTGATTCAAATAAGATGACATCTGCTGGAATCATATCTCCAGCGCTCAATTTCACGAGGTCTCCAACAACCAAGTCATCGATGGGTAACTCTTGTTCAAGACCATCGCGAATAACAGTTGCTGTATTGACAATCATTTTTGAAAGATTGGTTGTTGCCTTGTCACTCCGCAATTCTTGGACAAAACGGATGCCTCCTGAAATCAAAACCAAGACAACAATAATGATAGAGGTTGTCGGGTCCTCTTGACCAGGTTTGGCAAGCCAGACGTTTGTAACGAGAGAGATAAAGGCAATCACAAGCAAAATGATTGTGAAAGGATTGATAATGGACTCATAAATCTTTTTAAAGATGGAATCCTCTTGACCCTTTGTGATGGTGTTTCACCATATAGGTCACGGTTTTCTTCGACTTGTTCTGAATCTAAGCCTTTTAGACTTGTATGGTAAAAAGCTAGACTTTCTTTTGAATGGAGTTTGAATAGCTGTTGCTAGTCTTTCTTTTTGTAGTTTTTCATTGGTTTCTCCTATCTGTATGAATAGTGATTTCATACACAGGGACCAATCACTTTATAAGGACAGAACGACACAAATCAGCGATTGGCTGTGTATGTGCGGTTCTGGATGATCGTCAATTTGCATCGTTTGTCTCCTTTCTTTGTTTTAAAACAGCAGAAAGTCCTGCCATAAAATGGCAGGACTAAAAACTATTGTCTGTTTTCGTTCAAGCTTTAACTCCATAGGGGCGATGTAATGAGCTTAGTCTTGACCTTCGCGACCAGGACTGTTGACCAACGAGTAGTGTCTCCACTGCTTTTGCGGTAGTCATCCGTATCCCTATGGTAGCCTCACCTACCGTTTTCGCCTTTCAGTATAAACCTTTAACTAGTAAAAGTCAACGATTTATCTCATTTTTCTTAGATTACGATTAATTCTTTTGGAGCAAGGGTTAATAACTCACAACCTGTATCTGTAATCAGGATATCATCTTCGATACGAACTCCGTATTTCCCTTCAATATAAATACCAGGGTTCATCAGTCAAGACCATTCCAGATTTAATAACTTCTTTGGAAGTTTGGCTAAAGTAAGGTTCTTCGTGGATATCAAGTCCAATACCGTGCCCGATACCGTGTGTAAAGTATTCTCCATAGCCTGCTTCCACAATAATATCACGAGGGATTTTATCAAAATCACGGAAACCTAAGCCATCCTTAGCTTGGTCAATCAGAGCTTGGTTAGCCTTCAAAACGGTGTTGTAGATTTCTGCTTGTTCGTCGCTGGCATGACCTAGGTAGATGGTACGTGTCATATCACTGACATAGTGGTCATAAAGGCACCCAAAATCCATAGTGATTGCTTCGCCTAGTTCTACTGGCTTGTGCATTGGGTGGGCATGAGGTTTAGAAGAGTTGATACCACTCGCTAGGATGGTATCAAAAGACAAACCAGCAGCGCCTAATTCACGCATACGGAAGTCCAGGAAGTTGGCAATTTCAATTTCTGTCTTACCTGGCTTGATAAAGTCAAGAGCATCGTGGAAAGCTTGGTCTGAGATGGAACAAGCCTTACGAATAGTCGCAATCTCTGTCTCATCCTTAATCATGCGAAGGGCTTCAACAAACTGTGTCTGTGGAACTAGTTCTAAACCTTCAAAGGCGGTTTGCATGCGATGATAATAAACTGAAATCTCATCTTCAAATCCCGATACGAGAAAGGCCCATATCTTTTGCAATCTTTGCGATAGTTGCCAACTCATCACGTTCTGCAAAAATCTCAAAGCCAGTAACTTCTTGCTTAGCAGCGATAATATAGCGAGCATCTGTCACTAACACCTGACGGTCACGGCTGATGAAGACCGTTCCATTTTGAACCCCAAAAATCCTGTCAAATAGTAGACATTTTTAAGATTATTAATAATGATACCATCTAGTTCTTTTTCTTGCATTTTATCTAAAAAAATGCTTGCACGTTTATTCATGATGTAACTTTCCTTTCAAATACTGTCCTGTATAGCTAGCTTCATTGGCAGCTACTTCCTCTGGAGTTCCTGTTGCGATAATAGTACCACCGCCAACACCACCTTCTGGTCCTAGGTCGATAATATGATCTGCTGTTTTGATAACATCTAGATTGTGCTCAATGACGAGAACTGTATTGCCATCATCGACAAAGCGGGACAAAACGGTGAGTAGGCGAGCAATATCCTCAGTATGCAACCCAGTTGTTGGCTCATCTAGAATGTAGAAGGACTTACCGGTCGAACGCTTGTGGAGTTCACTAGCCAGCTTCATACGCTGCGCCTCTCACCAGAAAGTGTCGTAGCTGGTTGTCCCAAAGGTCACATAACCTAGACCAACATCTTTGATGGTCTGGGTTTGCGTTGAATTTTTCGGAATGTGTTGGAAAAAAATTCTACTGCGTCATTGACCGTCATATCCAAAACTTGCGAGATATTCTTTTCCTTGTAGTGAACTTCTAGCGTTTCACTGTTGTAGCGAGTCCCATGACAGACTTCGCAGGCTACGTAAACATCTGGCAAGAAATGCATCTCAATCTTGATAATCCCGTCACCCGAGCAGGCCTCACAGCGCCCACCCTTGACATTGAAACTGAAACGACCCTTTTTGTAGCCACGAATCTTGGCTTCATTGGTCTGAGCAAAGAGGTCTCGAATGTCATCAAAGACACCTGTATAGGTAGCTGGATTGGATCTCGGTGTTCGTCCGATTGGACTCTGGTCAATGTCTATCAGACGATCGATATGCTCGATTCCTGTAATGGTTTAAACTTACCAGGCTTGTCTGAGATTGCGATTGAGCTTTTGTGCAATAGCTTTTTGAGGATGCTATTAATCAGAGGTAGACTTCCTGAGACCAGATACCCCTGTCACCGCAATGAATTTTTCCCTAGTGGGAAGCGAACGGTGATGTTTTGCAAAGTTGTTCTCACGCGCCTATCACTTCGATAAAAGCGTCCATTTCCAACACGACGTTCTGACGGCACTGGAATCGCGCGTTTCCCTGACAGATACTGTCCTGTAATGGATTTGCTGTTGCGAGCTACCTGTTTAGGCGTTCCTGCAGCAACAATTTCTCCACCAAAGACACCTGCACCAGGGTCCAACGTCAATCAGATAATCAGCTTCTCGCATAGTATCTTCATCGTGTTCCACCACGATCAAGGTATTCCCCAAGTCACGCATCTTTTTCAGGCTGGCAATCAGGCGGTCATTGTCCCTCTGGTGAAGACCGATAGACGGCTCATCAAGAATATAGAGAACTCCTGAGATTGGAACCAATCTGGGTCTGCCAAGCGAATACGTTGGCTCTCCCACCTGATAAGGGTTCCTGCCGAGCGAGAAACGTCAGATAGTTAAGACCAACATTATTGAGGAAAGGTCAAGCGGTCCTTGATTTCCTTCAGGATAGGACGAGCGATAATAGCCTCATTTTCAGATAGAGTTAGCTGGTCAATAACTTCCAAATGGTCTGCGATGGAGAGGTCTGAAATTTCTCCGATATGGAGTCCTTTCTCTCCTCCTACACGAACAGATAAGGCTTGGTCATTGAGACGATAACCATGACAGGTGCCACAAGTCAGCTCGTTCATATAGAGACGCATCTGTGTACGAGTGTAGTCGCTATTTGGTTTCATGATAGCGACGCTTGATATTTCCAAGCACTCCTTCAAATGGAATATCGATATCACGAACTCCACCGAAATTCATTTTTCATGAGTGGAAATGGAATTCTTTCCCATCTGAACCATAGAAAAATGAGATGTTTATCCGCCTCAGACAAGTTCTCAAAAAGGGTATCCATATCCACTCCAAAAGGCTGTCATGACTTGTTCCAGCATATTTGGATAATAGTTTGAAGATATAGGGTTCCAAAGGTGCTAATGCTCCCTCACGAAGAGTCTTGCTAGCATCTGGCACTACTAAGTCCGTATCAACCTCTAGCTGATCCCCAAACCATCACACTCACTACAGGGAACCAAACGGTGCATTGAGAGGAGAAGAGACGGGGTTCTAGCTCTGGGAACCGTAAAATCCACATACTGGACAAGCATAGTGTTCTGAAAAAGAGCAACTCTGAATCGTCCATGGTGTCAGATAACCACATATCCTTCAGCGATACGGAGGCTGCTTCAATCGAATCAAAGAGACGACTACGGATACCTTCTTTGATGATGATACGGTCTACCACCACGTCAATGTTGTGTTGTTTATTCTTTTTCAAGTTCAGGAACTTCGGTCACATCGTAAACAACTCCATCGACACGGACACGGACGTAACCATCCTTTTGAATCTTTTTCAATCAGCGTCTTGTGTTGTCCTTTTTCTTACGAATAACAGGGCCAAAATCTGCAGACGTTGGCGTTCTGGCAATTCCAAAACCTTATCCACAATCTGCTCTGACAGACGAAGCCTTGATAGCTCCATGTCCATTGATACGGTAGGGTGTCCCTACACGTGCATAGAGGAGACGTAGATAGTCGTTGATTTCCGTTGTTGTCCCAACCGTCGAGACGAGATTTTTACTGGTCGTTTTCTGGTCAATGGAAATGGCAGGGCTGAGACCATCGATAGAATCCCATCTGGCTTTTCCATATTGCCCAGAAAGCTGACGAGCATAGGCTGACAGACTTTCAACGTAGCGACGTTGCCCTTCTGCATAAAAGGGGTATCAAAGGCTAAACTAGACTTTCCTGATCCAGATAGTCCCGTCACCACAACTAGACTTGTCGCGGAATTTCCACATCTATATTTTTAAATTATGGGCGCGTGCCCCATGGATGACAATCTTATCTTGCATATTACTTCTTCCTAGTTCATTGTTGCTTTCCATTATACCAAAAAAAGTGAAATTCTATTACCAAAAAAACCGAATTTGTAGTATAATAGTACGGTGTCAAAAATCACTGGAACACGGAATAGATTAGGAAAGGATAGGAGATATGAAACAAGTTTTTCTCTCAACTACAACTGAATTTAAAGAGATCGATACGCTCCAGCCGGGCACTTGGATCAATCTCGTCAATCCTACTCAAAAGCGAATCGATGGAAATCGCCTCTGCCTTTGATATTGATATCGCAGACCTCCGTGCACCGCTCGATGCGGAAGAAATGTCTCGTATTACTATCGAAGATGAGTACACCTTGATTATCGTGGACGTCCCAATCACAGAGGAAAGAAATAACCAGACCTACTACGTGACTATTCCCTTAGGGGATTATCATCACAGAAGAGGCTATCATCACTACCTGTTTGGAGCCTCTACCACTTCTTGATATCTTTATCAATCGTAGGCTTCGCAATTTCTATACCTTCATGCGTTCGCGCTTCATCTTCCAAATCCTCTACCGCAATGCGAGAGATTTACCTAACTGCCCTCCGTTCGATTGAACGAAAGTAGAAAGCAGATTGAGACCAACTTCACAAATCTACTCGAAACGAAGAATTGATTGAACTCATGGAGTTAGAAAAGACCATCGTCTACTTCAAGAGCTTCTCTGAAGACTAACGAGCGCGTGATTAAGAAATTGACCAGCGCAACCAGCAATATCAAAGAAATATCTGGAAGACGAAGACTTACTGGAAGATACCTTGATTGAAACGCAACAGGCCATCGAGATGGCGGACATCTATAGAAACGTCCTTCACTCTATGACAGAGACCTTTGCTCTATCATTTCGAAACAACCAGAACAATATCATGAAAACCTTGGCCCTCGTGACCATCGTTATGTCCATCCCGACCATGATTTTTCTCAGCCTACGGAATGAACTTTAAGGATAATGAAATTCCTTTAAACGGAGAACCGCATGCTTTCTGGCTCATCGTCTTTATCGCCTTTTGCTATGAGTGTCTCTCACTCTTTACCTCATCCATAAAAATGGTTCTAAATAGGAGTTATTATGTCACAGATTGATTTAAAAGAATTAACCAAGAAAAACCAAGAATTTATCCACATTGCAACCCAACAATTTCTAAAAGATGGAAAAACTGACGCTGAAATCAAGGCTATCCTTGAAGAGGCCATTCCTCATATCCTAGAAAGAACAACCAAAAAGGTGTGACCGCTCGCTCTATCTACGGAGCTACCAACTCACTGGGCTCACAGCTTTTAGCGAAAAAGAGCAATACGAAAAAGAACATCCAAAAGAAAATGACGATCCAAAATTGATGATGTTGGATTCAGCCCTTTTCATTACAGGACTGTTTGCAGTAGTTAGTGCCTTGATGAGCTTCTTCTCAAACCAACCAGTGGCTTTATGGATTGGTAACACTTATCAGTGTAGGAGCCTTCGGTGGAGTTGCCTTTTACCTTCTCTATCACTTCATCTACCGCTACTACGGACCAGATACTGATCATGTGCAACGCCCTCCATTCTGGAAATCACTTTTGGTTATGCTGCAGCCATGTTTGCTTGGGTTCTCATCCTCTTCTTGAGTAACTTCCTTCCACAAGCCATCAACATCAGCCTACCACCACTTGTTTTGTTGGTGATCGGAGGAGCACTTGCTTCTACGTTTCTACCTCAAAAACGCTTCAATATCAAGAGCGCAAGTGCTGGACCTGCTAGATATTAAAATAAACAATAAAAAGTAGTGTGTTTTACAGACAGACTACTTTTATTATAGCTCAAAAGCTTTTTATTCTCCAAAGAAAAAGTAGCTACATTTTCTAAAAACGTTCTAATGTAAAGTCTTTCCTTAGAATCCCGAGGTTTTTGTCCTTGAATCCAAGTTGTTTTTCTGTTATACTAATAAAGTAATAGGGAGAAATATATATGACTAAACAGAAATTAATCAAATTGTTGGTTCAATTGGTGCCTTTATCAGGGATTATTGTATTTATAGCCTACATCCCCAAATTTTTGCCAATTTACAAGGAAATAAAGCTCAACCATTTTCCAACCTTTATCAGCAGCAGTCTCTTGCTTAATCTGGGTCATTTATGGATGGACAAAAGAGCCTAAGAAAGACTGGATTCTAATCATTCCAAACTCGGCTGGGGTTGTCCTTGGCGGACTGACCTTCCTTACTGCTCTATAAGAAATTAACTACTATAAAAAGCAACCACATCGATGCAGTTTGCTTTTTGCTACTCGTGATCTAAAAAGCCTTTTCTGATTCTAATTCTTGTTGTTTCCCTCATCTTTTGTGATACAATAGCATCAATTTATTTCTAGGAGGATGAGATATGGTTTCTACTATTGGTATTGTTAGTTTGTCTAGTGGCATTATCGGAGAAGACTTTGTCAAACACGAAGTCGACTTGGGTGTCAACGTCTCAAGGACCTGAGACTCAATCCTATCTTTTTACCCCATTCGTTAAAAGGCTTAGACTTTATCAAGGACCATCCTGAAGCGCGTGCAGAGGATTTTGATTCAGGCCTTTTCTGATGATAGCATCGACATGGTCCTATGCGCCATCGGTGGAGACGATACCTATCGTTTATTACCCTATCTTTTTGAAAATGACCAACTAGAAAAAGTGATCAAACAAAAGATTTTTCTTGGCTTCTCGGATACGACCATGAACCATCTCATGTTGCATAAACTAGGAATCAAGACTTTTTACGGCAATCCTTTTCAGCAGACATTTGTGAATTAGACAAGGAAATGCTTGACTATAGCCTTCACTACTTTAAAGAATTGATTGAGACTGGAAGAATATCAGAAATCCGCCCTAGTGACATTTGGTATGAGGAACGAACTGATTTTAGTCCCAAGGCTCTGGGAACATCTCGTATTAGTCATGCAAAATACCGGCTTTTGACTTGTTGCACAAGAAATGCTCAGTTTGAGGGAGAAATCTCGGTGGTTGTCTCGAATCTCTCTATGATATCTTTTGACAACTCTCGATACGCAGACAGCACGGAGCTCTGCCAAAAATACAAACTTTTCCCTGACTTAGTCAGACTGGGAAGGAAAGATTTCTATTGCTAGAAACAAGCGAAGAAAAAGCCTGAGCCAGAATGACTTCCAAAAAGATGTTGCGGACTTTAAAGGAAACTGGGATATTCGAGGTCATCAGTGGACTCTTGGTCGGGAAACCTATGGATGAAACTTTCTATGACGACTATAAAGAGGCACTATTGGATATCATTGACAGCAATATCCGATTGTCTATAATCTAAATGTTGGTCACGCAACTCAAAGAGCTATTGTCCCTTCGGGGTCCACGCCCATGTAGATGCAACGGAGCAAGTCATTCGCTTTTGACTATAACAAAAGAAAGCTGAGATGAATTTCTCAGCTTTTTCTATATTCTCGGATGTTCTAGACATCTAACGTCACTTATTTCCACTTTTTCCATTCACAATCATTCTCATGGTCATCAACCAGACCTGCAGCCTGTAGAAAGGACAAGACAGCGACTGGTCCAGTAGAACTTAAAAAGCACGCTTTTTGAGATCCTTGGATATTTTTCTCAGACAAAGGCGTTTTTGGCTGGTGCTTGACTGTAGTCAGGAATATCATTCACGATGCGTTTTCCCATCTACAAAAAAGACCAGAGATAAGCATCAAAAGAGCCATACTCTTTCTGAACTTGTAGAAAGGCCTGGGCGATTAGCGCGCGTCGCAAAAATCTTTGCACGATGACGAATGATGGCTGGATTGTCTAACAAAACTTCAATTCTTCGTCCGTCATGTCTGCAACAGCTTGAATGTGATAACCCATGAAAAAGCTTGACGGAAGGCTTGTCGTTTATTGAGCACCGTTTTCCCAAGACAGACCAGCCTGATAGGTCTCCATGCAAAAGTAACTCAAAAAGGGCTTGGTCATCATGGGAGAGGTTGGCCCCATTCCTCATCGTGATAGGCTACATACAGAGGGTTGGTCATTTTGACCCAACCACAGCGTTTTTGGCATCTTCTTCTCCTATTTCACCAACATCTTTAAGGGCAGACTTTGATGTAGTTTTCAGCAGTATCTGATCGTTCCTTCAAAGAATTTCTTGATTTTCTTAAGCTCAGTTGCCTTGTAGCCCAATGCCAACATGGCTTCATAGCTTCTTCCAGTTCTTGATTGTCACTGCTAGATGGAGCGACAGCCCTTAGCAGGGAGATCGTCTCTCGCACAACACCTTTCCTTCTAAGTCCAGTACCATCTGTTGAGCTGTTTTCTTTCGCCAATTTTGGGAAAACTTGGTCAAGTAGGTGATGTTCTTAGTCTCGATAGCTAGACCAAGCCAGCATTGTCATCGGCAGCAATAATAGCCAGAGCTGGACACAGGACCCAATGCCTGACACCGAAAATCAAGCTGAGAAAGAGTTTTTCTCGTCTTCTGAACGGAAAACCGTAAAGTAGATGAGCGTCTTCACGAACAACTTGATGCACATAGATTTGCGCTTCCTGATTGACTTGTCCTAGTAGGCATAAGGGATTGGCTACATGCAAGATGTAACCCGATGCCGTTGCTTCTAGGACGATGTATTTAGCAGTAATTTTGGTAATGATACCTTTTAGATATTCGTACATAATCTTTCCTTCAATTTATACTCACTGAAAAATCAAAGAGTAAACTAGAAGCTAACCGTAGAGCATAACTTAAGTTAGATAAGGTAAGGCTGACGCAGTTTAAAGAGATTTTCGAAGAGTATTAGTATTTGCCCTAGTTCTCGTAGAGCTGGTGTGATTTTCCTGAATGCGACGGAACATCTTTCCATATCTGACTTGGTAAAATGCACCAAAAACAGGACGTCCGTGCGGACAGTTGTAGGGTTGTCACATTGAGAGAGCTGATAGAGAGCTGTCTGGCTGAGTGGTCATCGATACGATGATTGGCCTTTGATTGAGCGCTTGCAGGACATCATAATGGCCAGCTCTGCTCGGTATTTCTTGATTGAAACTTCCTTGGTCAAAGGGAGCATATCACACATCTCATAGATACCTGACTCGATTTCCTCTTCTGCCATCCAAATAGGGATGTTCCCTTAGGATAAATTGGTTCTCCCCGTACTCTGCTAGAAAGACGCTGACTTCCTCTAAGAGAGGCATTCTTTCCTTGAGGCGAAGGCATCATCTGCTAGGAAATTCAAAGATATAAGGCACTAGGAGTTGCTGCTGACTTTGGTCAACATTGCCGATACTCTCACGGTACTCCTCATACTTAACCCGCTCTGGGCTGCATGCTGGTCTATGATGTAGAGCCCATCTCGACCTTGAGGCAAGAGGATAGGTGCCGTGCATCTGACCGAAAAATTCTAACTCTGGGAAGCTCGAAGACTCTTCTCGCTCCAGCTTATCATAAGCCTTATCCAAACTAGCCATATCTAACTCTGGATGGTCTAGTTGGTCGTAGCTGATAGACTTTCTCTCTGCAAAATGCAGTTTTGGCTGGTTTGGTTATCTGGTCTAAAGGTTTCCTCAGCAAACAAAGTTCAAATCTGCTTTCTCTTCAGTCAGAGTTCACCTGATGGTCTGCCACCTCAGCTTGTATTGAGTCTTGTCGGTTCATCATAGTAGAGCGTATTTTCTCTCAATGGGTAAAGTGGTTTGCTCTACTTTTTCACGATTGCGAGATGGTAGATTTGGCTAGATTTTTCCAAGGCATCAGGAATCAAGGTCTGTTCCTCGAGACTCTTTGCGATAGCTTGAAACTAGCGCCATCAGTTCTCTTTCTGGAAATCCGCACTTCTTGCTTGGTTGGATGAACATTGACATCTGCTAGATAAGGATCGATCTGGATGTGAATAACGGCCAGCGGAAAACGCCTCTACCATGAGCTTGCTACCCGTAACCATCTAAAATGGCACGATTGAGCAAGAAGTTTTTGATATAACGGCCATTGATAAAGAGACTGATATAGTTGCGATTAGCACGTGTCAATTCCGGCAATGAGACAAACCTGAAATTTCAAAATCTAGGTCACGAATTCTCAATCTCAACCATCTTTTTTGTAGCACTAGCAGAACCATAGATTCCAGCAATGGCTTGACGCAGTTGACCGTACCAGCTGTCCGTGTCATTTCCTTGCCATCACTAATCAGGCTAAAGGAAATCTCAGGATGGGCCAAGCCCTAGACGATTGACAATATCGATGATATGAGACAACTCTGCCTGCTGGCTCTTCATATACTTGAGACGGGCTGGTGTGTTGAAAAAGAGATCCTCCACACAAACCTTGGTCCCAACAGGGACTGGTCAGCAGGGATGATTTCTTCAACTTCTCCCCACGAGCCACTAGCTGGTTCCCGTGACTTGCTCCATCCACTGCTGTCAAAAGAGTCAGTACACTAACAGATGCGATAGAAGGCAGAGCTTCACCACGAAAAACCAAGAGTCCGAATCCGAAAAGATCCGCTTGATTCTTAATCTTACTGGTCGCATGACGGCGGAGAGCTATCGACTTCATCGTGGGCAATCCCGTGACCCATTATCGGTGATTTGGATTTTCTTAAGACCAGCTTCTTCGATCTCAACGATAATCTGGCTTGAGCCAGCGTCGATAGCATTTTTCGACCAACTCTTTAACTACGCTGGCAGGACGCTCGATCACTTCTCCTGCTGCAATCTGGTTGGCCAAGACTTCTGGCAATTCAATAATATGAGACATCTTTTCAGCCCCTTTCTCAACGATTTTTATCTATTTCTCTGAAAAATAAAGCTAGTGCTATTATACCATATTTCACTCGTTTCCAAAAAGTCCACAGCAACTTTCTTCCCGATTTTACTAGGTTATTTACTAAGTTTTGTGGTAAAAATAGGTGAAACAATATTTTAAAAAGGAGAAAAGACACATGCACATTTTTTGATGAGCTAAAAGAGCGTGGTTTGATTTTTCAAACGACTGATGAAGAAGCTTTGCGTAAAGCCCTAGAAGAAGGTCAAGTTTCTTATTATACTGGCTACGATCCAACTGCTGACAGCCTTCACCTAGGTCACCTTGTCGCAATCTTGACAAGTCGTCGTTTGCAGTTAGCAGGTCACAAACCTATGCGCTCGTTGGCGGTGCTACAGGTCTCATCGGAGATCCGTCCTTCAAAGATGCTGACGTAGTCTCCAAACAAAAGACACAGTAGATGGCTGGGTCAAGTCTATCAAGGACAACTTTCGCTTTCTTGACTTTTGAAAATGGTGAAAAATAAAGCTGTCATGGTCAACAACTACGACTGGTTTGGCAGCATCAGCTTCATTGACTTCCTCCGTGATATCGGAAAATACTTCACTGTCAACTACATGATGAGCAAGGAGTCTGTGAAAAAACGGATTGAAACAGGGATTTCTTACACTGAGTTTGCCTACCAAATCATGCAAGGTTATGACTTCTTCGTTTCTTAACCAAGAGCACAATGTAACCCTTCAAATCGGTGGTTCTGACCAGTGGGAAATATGACAGCTGGTACGAAGTTGCTTCGTCGTAAGCTGACAAGACTGGTCACGTCTATCACTGTCCCACTCATCACGAGACGCAACTGGTAAGAAATTTGGTAAATCGAAGGAAATGCAGTTTGGCTCAACCCTGAAAAGACTTCTCCATACGAAATGTACCAATTCTGGATGAATGTCATGGACGCTGACGCTGTTCGCTTCTTGAAAGATCTTTTACTTTCTTGTCACTTGATGAGATTGAAGACATCCGTAAACAATTTGAAGCGGCGCACACGAACGTTTGGCTCAAAAAGTCCTAGCTCGTGAAGTCGTGCACTTGTCCACGGTGAAGAAGCCTACAAAGAAGCTCTCAACATCACTGAGCAACTCTTTGCTGGAAATATCAAAAACCTTTCTGTCAAAGAACTCAAACAAGGACTTCGTGGTGTTCCAAAACTACCAAGTGCAAAGCAGACGAAAACCACAATATCGTAGAATTGCTCGTATCTTCTGGTGTGGTTAACTCAAAACGCCAAGCCCGTGAAGATGTTCAAAATGGAGCTATCTACGTCAACGGTGATCGCATCCAAGACCTTGACTATGTCTTGAGCGATGCAGATAAGTTAGAGAATGAACTCACTGTAATCCGCCGTGGTAAGAAAAAAATACTTCGTTCTAACATACTAAAAAACAAACTGGATGCATTTGCCATCCAGTTCTTTTTGCTAGACTAAAACTATGAATACAAACCTCAAACCCAAACTCCAGCGTTTTTGCTCTGCTGACTGCCTTTTGCTCTGCCCTATCTGCCAAGAAAAACCTGACCTTGGTAGAGACTAGTCTCAAGTGCGATAATCGCCATTCTTTTGACCTGGCAAAATTCGGCTATGTCAATCTAGCACCACAAATCAAGCAATCGGCCAACTACGACAAGGAAAATTTTCAAAATCGTCAGCAAATCCTAGAAGCTGGCTTTTATCAGGCTATCTTAGAAGGCATCTCCGACTTACTAGCCACTAAACCATCCGCAAAAACAGTCTTGGATATCGGCTGTGGCGAGGGCTTCTACTCTCGTAAACTCCAAGAAGCGAACCCCGACAAGATCTTCTATGCCTTTGACATTTCAAAAGATTCCGTCCAAATCGCTGCCAAGAGTGAACCAAACTGGGCAGTCAATTGGTTTGTCGGTGACCTAGCTCGCCTTTCTTTAAAAAACGCCAGCATGGATATCCTTCTTGATATCTTCTCACCCTGCCAACTATGGAGAATTTCGTCGTGTTTTATCAAAAGATGGCATCTTAATCAAGGTCATACCAACTGAAAATCACCTTAAAGAAATCCGCCAAATGGTACAGGAGCAGCTGACAAAGAAGGACTATTCCAACCAAGATATCAAGAAACATTTCCAGGAACATTTCAGCATCCAATCTATCCAGACTGCTTCCCTGACCAAATCCATTACAGCAGAGCAAAGACAAGCTTTACTCAGCATGACTCCCCTCCTCTTTCACGTTGAACAAAGCAAGATTGATTGGAGTCAACTGACTGAGATTACTATCGAAGCAGAGATTCTGGTCGGAAAAAGCACTGTAAACAAATTTTTAGATAAGACAAAGCCCTGCACCTCTTCTTGAGATGCGGGTTTAAAATCACGATTTTTCACTGTCTTCCGAAAAGTATAAAAAATTTTGACCTCTCCATTTATTTTCGATTTGAAATGACAACTTTATCAATAAATAGCAAGTGATATAAGGCAAGTGATGCCCCATAACAACATCCATGAAAAAGAGATTTTGATGAGTCAGTGGAAACGAAGAGCTATTGCCCATATAAAGGTACATGACCAAATTACAAAAAGAATCCAAAAATAAATCAGTCCATTTATATTTTGAAAAATATTTTTTTCCATATAAGAACATCCTCCTTTCTTTACTATAATACTATTATAATACTGTTTGTAAAACGAATACAAGAAATTTGAGGTAACAGCTAAGAAGAACCTTAGGTTTAATGCAGTACAACCAACCTTCTTAGTGTTCTCTAGGTCTGATTTTTAAGTCTCAGAAATTATTGACAAATTATTTTTCTTTGAGACCAGTCAACCTCAACCATAATATTCAAAAAGCGAATTTCAATCTGAAACTCGCTTTTTGCTAGATAGATAATTACTATAAATTGTGTATCTTAGTTCAGTGCCAGATATCTTCGTTGTACTGAGCGATTGTACGGTCAGATGAGAAGAATCCTGCTTTAGCAATGTTGACGATCACTTTATCCAACCATGCATCACGGTCTTCGTAATCAGCAAGCATTTGCTCTTTCACTTTGATGTAGTCTTCCAAGTCAAGAAGAGTCATGAACCAGTCTTTGTTGATCAATTCGTTGTAAAGACGTTCCAAGCGTTCTTTCTTACCAACTGCAAGAACAGCGTCGCTCACGATGAAAGTCAACCAATGGTTTGATCGCTTTCACGAGCGTAGAATTCGCTTGATTTGTATGCTGCTTTTGCGTAAAGGTCGATAACAGTTTCAGAATCTTCACCGAAGATGTAGATGTTTTCGTCGCCAACCAACTCAGCGATTTCCACGTTAGCTCCGTCCATAGTACCAAGAGTCAAAGCTCCGTTCAACATGAATTTCATGTTACCAGTACCTGAAGCTTCTTTAGAAGCAAGTGAGATTTGTTCTGAGATGTCACATGCTGGGATCAAGAAGCTTGCTGCAGTAACGTTGTAGTTTTCAACCATTACCACTTGCAAGTGTGGAGCTACTGCTGGATCGTTAGCAATTACTTCTGACAAGCAAAGGATCAAGTGGATGATGTCTTGAGCGATTGTGTAGGCAGGAGCTGCTTTACCACCAAAGAATACTGTGATTGGACGAGCAGGGATGTTACCAGCCTTGATGTCAAGATATTTGTGGATCACATACAAAGCGTTCATTTGTTGACGTTTGTACTCGTGAAGACGTTTGATTTGGATATCAAAGATAGAGTTTGTATTGATTTCCACACCTTGATGTTCTTTCAAGTGACGAGCCAATTTACGTTTGTTGTGAGCTTTGATGCTTTCCAATTTTTCTTTGACAGCAGCCTTGTCTTCGTATGAAAGAAGGTCTTCCAATTTAGAAGCTTCATGGTGCCATTCGCGTCCAAGAATCTCATCCAAGTAGTGAGACAAGCTTGGGTTAGCATGCATGAGCCAACGACGGAAGGTGATACCGTTTGTTTTGTTGTTGAATTTTTCTGGGTAGATGTCGTAGAAAGCTTTCAACTCTGAGTTCTTCAAGATTTCAGTGTGAAGAGCTGCAACCCCGTTTACGCTGTATCCGTAGTGGATATCCATGTGAGCCATGTGAACACGTCCGCTCTCATCGATGATTTGAACAGCTGGGTCTTTGTATTCTGCTTTAACACGACGGTCCAATTCTTTGATGATTGGTACCAAGTGAGGAACCACTTCTTCCAAGAATTCAAGAGGCCATTTTTCAAGGGCTTCAGCAAGAATTGTGTGGTTTGTGTAGGCAGTCATGCTACGAACGATAGAGATTGCTTCATCAAGTTCGATACCACGTTCAGTCAAAAGACGGATCAATTCAGGAATCACCATTGATGGGTGAGTATCGTTGATTTGTACAACTGCGTAGTCAGCAAGGTCATGCAAGTTGCTTCCTTTTTCGATTGCTTCATCGATGATCAATTGAGCACCGTTTGAAACCATGAAGTATTGTTGGAAGATACGGAGCAATTCACCTTGTTTGTCGCTATCGTCTGGGTAAAGGAAAAGAGTCAAGTTGTGAGCGATATCTGTCTTGTCAAAGTTGATACCATCTTGGATGATTGAAGAATCAACTGAATCCAAGTCAAACAAACGCAAACGGTTTTTAGTAGCTGTTTTGTATCCAGGTACATCGATATCGTAAAGAGTAGATGTCAATGTAAAGTGTGCAAATGGTACTTGGTAGCTACGACTTGAACGAACCAACCAGTTTTGCTCTGTCAACCAAGCGTTAGGAATTGTTTCTTGTTGGTTGTTTTTAAGAACTTGTTGGAAAAGACCAAAGTGGTAGTTCAAACCAACACCGTCACCGTTCAATCCAAGTGTAGCGATTGAGTCGATAAAGCAGGCTGCCAAACGTCCCAAACCACCATTACCAAGTGATGGTTCCAATTCTACTTCTTCGATTTCGATCAACTCTTTACCTGCGTCAGCAAGTTCTTTTTTAACTTCGTCATAAAGACCAAGGTTAATCAAGTTGTTTGACAAGAGTTTACCAATCAAGAACTCAGCTGAGATATAGTAAACTTTTTTCTTACCAGTGTTGACTGGTTTTTGGCTGCTTGCTAGTTTGCTGTAGTTAAGAAGAGCAAGGTAAAGCTCTTCGTTGCTACATTCTGCGATAGATTTATTGTAACGATTTTGTACAAATTCTTTTAATGGTAACATTTTTATGTCTCCTGATAATGTCTTATTTCTTTAATTTTACCAAATTTTCATTGATACGGCGATAAATTGTAGTCAAGTCAAGCAAAGTTTCTTCGACAGCAGGAGTCAATTGTTCCTCTGTCATACGCCATGACCAGTTTCCACCAAGAGTAGATGGGAAGTTCATACGAGCTGAACCATCCAACTCTAGCAAATCTTGCATAGTTGCAATCGTCATGAAACTTACTGATGCGAAGGCTGTACGAAGCATAGCATGTACCACTGTTTCGTACTCTTTACGGTTTGTGTAGCGTGCCATGTACTCACGAGTTGGATCGTCAATCTCATCACGGTACCAACCAAGAACAGTGTTGTTATCATGTGTTCCAGTGTACATAACTGAGTTGGCTGGTGCCAAGTGTGGGCTGTCGATACTTTCGTGTTCTGGATTGAAACAAATTGAAGGACTTTCATTCCTGGGAATCCAGTGCGCTCACGAAGCTCAATGACTTCATCAGTCATAAATCCAAGGTCTTCTGCGATGATGTTCAAGTCACCAAGTTCTTCTTTAACGGCTGCAAAGAGTTTATAGTCAGGTCCTTTCACCCATTTACCAGGTGCTGCTGTTTCAGAACCAGCTGGAATTTCCCAATAAGACTCAAATCCACGGAAGTGGTCGATACGCACGATATCGTAGATTTTGAAGCTTTCACGCAAGCGTTCAATCCACCATTTGTAACCATCGCGATCCATTGCTTCCCAGTCATAGATTGGGTTACCCCAAAGCTGACCAGTCTCAGAAAACTCATCTGGTGGGCATCCTGCGATGCAAGTTGCTTTTCCGTTTTCATCAGTTTTAAAGAGGTGTGGATTTGCCCACATATCGCTTGAATCTTCAGCAACATAGATTGGCATATCCCCACAATCTCGATGTGGTTTTTCGTTAGCGTATGCTTTCAATTTCAACCATTGTTGGAAGAAGAGATATTGGGTTACACGGTGGTAAACAAGTTTGTCTGCCAATTGTTCACGGTAGCCTTCAAGAGCTGAAGTTTTACGCGCACGAATATCTGCATCTGGCCACTCTGTCCAAGCGAGATTATCAAAATGCTCTTTGATAGCCATATACTCTGCAAAAAGTTCAAGCCATGATTGATTCTCTTGAGCAAATTTTTCAAAATCTTGGACATCCCCAACTTCAAGGAAACGTTTAACTGCTTTTTCTAGAAGCGGACGACGTGCGTAATAAATCTTAGCATAATCAACTTCAGTTGGGTTGCTACCGAAGTCTACTCCCTCAAGATCACTTGCTTCTAACAAGCCTTGCTCTACCAAAAATATCAAGATCGATAAAATGAGTGTTTCAGCAAAGGCTGAGAAAGATTGATAAGGAGAATCTCCGTAGCTTGTTGTTCCTAATGGAAGGATTTGCCAGTAACGTTGTTTGGTACGAACCAAGAAGTCAACGAAATCATAGGCGCTTTGACCAAATGATCCGATTCCGTAAGCTCCTGGAAGTGATGAGATGTGCATCAACACACCACTTTGACGTTTTTTTCATATTAGCACCTCAAGTGTTTTTTTTAATTAATTGTTTCAAATTTTGTGCGCAAACGTTTGCGCTAATTAAAGTATAACCCATTTCAAAAAGAAATGCAAGCGTTTTTTTAAAAAAACTTTTTATTGATTTAATCTTTTATTGATAAACTTTCAGGTTACTATATTCTTATTTTTAAACATCCCTTTTCAAATCATCAGCTCTATCATGCAATCGTTTCCTTCAATTATTTTTTTGAATCGAAATTTGCATGATTACATCTTTTTCTTCTATTATACAAACAATTTTAGAATTCGCTAGTAACAAGCTTTTTAAAATTTTTTCAAAAAAACGCTTGCAACCGTTTTCTGTTTGTGCTATACTAGGGTCATAAGGGAAAACGTTTGCGTTTCCTCGAAATTAAAAATTTGTTATTCTTTAGGAGGAATACACTATGTCAACTAAATTCATGAAGAGCGCAGCTGTACTTGGTACTGCTACTCTTGCTAGCTTTACTTTTTGGTAGCTTGCGGAAGCAAAACTTCTGACAAAGCTGCTGACTCTTCTGCATCAGGAAGCCAAGAAATCACTTTCTATGTTGAAGATCAATATAAAGCTTTCGCAGAATCAGCTGCTGCAGCTACGAAAAGAAGCTGGGGTAAAAGTTACTATTAAAAACAGGTGACCAATTAGGTGGACTTGACAACCTTTCACTTGATAACCAATCAGGTAAAGCTGCTGACGTCATGATGGCACCATACGACCGTGTAGGTAGCCTTTGGTACTGACGGACAACTTTCAGAAGTAACTTTGAGTGACGGTGCTAAAACAGACGATACTACTAAATCTCTTTGTAACTGTTGGTGGTAAAGTTTACGGTGCTCCAGCTGTTATCGAGTCACTTGTTATGTACTACAACAAAGACTTAGTGAAAAGAAGCTCCCAAAGACATTTGCTGACCTAGAAGAACTTACTAAAGATAGCAAATATGCTTCGCTGGTGAAGATGGAAAAACAACTGCTTTCCTAGCTGACTGGACTAACTTCTACTACGCATACGGACTTCTTGCTGGTAACGGCGCTTACGTATTTGGTGACAACGGTAAAGATCCTAAAGATATCGGTCTTGCAAACGACGGTGCTATCGCAGGTATCAACTACGCTAAAACTTGGTACGACAAATGGCCTAAAGGTATGCAAGATACTGAAGGTGCTGGAAACTTGATCCAAACTCAATTCCAAGAAGGTAAAACAGCTGCTATCATCGATGGACCTTGGAAAGCTCAAGCATTCAAAGATGCTAAAGTAAACTACGGTGTTGCAACTATCCCAACTCTTCCAAACGGTAAAAACTACGCAGCCTTTGGTGGTGGTAAAGCTTGGATCATCCCATCAAGCACTAAGAACCTTGAAGGAGCTCAAAAATTCGTAGACTTCCTTGTTTCAACTGAACAACAAAAAGCGTTCTACGATGCTACTAACGAGATCCCTGCAAACACTGAAGCTCGTACTTACGCTGAAGGTAAAAACGATGAGTTGACTACTGCTGTTATCAAACAGTTCAAGAACGCTCAACCAATGCCAAACATCTCTCAAATGTCAACAGTTTGGGACCCAGCTAAAACAATGCTCTTTGACGCTGTAAGCGGTAAGAAAGATGCTAAAACAGCTGCTAATGATGCTGTAACATTGATCAAAGAAACAATCCAACAAAAATTTGGTAACTAATTGATTGCTTCAAGGGAGATAATTTAAACATCTCCCTTGATTTTTAGATATACTGACAATGTTTTCAGTAACTTTGCTGATTAGCATCGAGCTCAACGCTCGTATCTTAGGAAAGGAGCACTCATGGAACAACAACCAAAAAAAGCAGCCTTGCTTTCATTGATTCCTGGGTTGGGGCAAATCTATAACAAACAAAAAGCTAAAGGTTTTATCTTCCTTGCTGTAACAGTAGTTTTTGTCCTCTATTTTATAGCACTTGCAGCACCTGAATTGAGCAACTTGATCACTCTTGGTGAAAAACCTGGTCGTGATAACTCTCTCTTCATGTTGATTCGTGGTGCATTTCACTCTATCTTTGTAATTGTTTATCTAGCATTCTATCTTTTTCAATATTAAAGACGCTCATACGATTGCAAAACGTATCAATAATGGCATCCCTGTCCCATTGACACTTAAGGATATGATTAAAGGTATCTATGAAAATGGATTCCCATACTTGACTCATTATCCCATCTTACGTTGCTATGACATTTGCCATCATCTTCCCAGTTATTGTAACCTTTGATGATTGCCTTTTACTAACTACGATTTCCAACATTTACCACCAAATAAATTGTTGGACTGGGTTGATTGACTAACTTTCACAAATATCTGGAGCTTGAGTACCTTCCGTTCAGCCTTCGGTTCTGTTCTTTCTTGACTATTATCTGGGCTTTGTCTGCATCTACTTTGCAAATCGTACTGGTATCTTTACAGCTATTATTGCTAACCAACCATTCATCAAAGGGAAAACGTATCTTTGGTGTTATCTTCCTTCTCCCTTGGGCTGTTCCAGCCTTCATCACTATCTTGACATTCTCAAACATGTTCAACGATAGTGTCGGAGCTATCAACACTCAAGTTATGCCACTTTTTGCTAAGGTTCTTCCTTTCCTAGATGGGGTCTCATTCCCTTGGAAAACAGACCCAACTTGGACTAAAGATTGCCTTGATTATGATGCAAGGTTGGCTTGGATTCCCTTATATCTATGTCCTGACTCTCGGGTATCCTACAGTCTATTCCAAACGACTTGTATGAAGCAGCTTATATCGACGGTGCAAACGCTTAGCAAAAAAATTCCGCAGCATCACTTTCCCAATGATTTTGGCTGTTGCGGCACCTACTTTGATTAGCCAATACACCTTCAACTTCAACAACTTCTATCATGTACCTCTTTCAATGGTGGTGGTCCTGGTAGTGTCGGTGGTGGAGCTGGTTCAACCGATATCTTGATCTCATGGATTTACCGTTTGACAACAGGTACAGCTCCTCAATACTCTATGGCAGCTGCTGTTACCTTGATTATTTCAATCATTGTCATCTCTATTTCTATGATTGCCTTCAAGAAACTACACGCATTTGATATGGAGGACGTCTAAGATGAATAACTCAATCAAACTCAAAACGTAGACTGACTCAAACCCTCACTTACCTCTACTTGATCGGACTTTCAATCGTCATTATCTCATCCTCTTTTAATCACGATTATGTCTGCCTTCAAAGCTGGTAACGTTGTGGCCTTTAAACTCGACAGCAATGTCAACTTTAGTCTTGATAACTTTCAAAGGGCTCTTTACAGAAACCTTTATACGGTACATGGTACCTTAATACTTTGATTATCGCCTTTGATCACTATGGTCTGTTCAGACAAGTATTATCGTCCTTGCTGGTTATGCTTACAGCCGTTACAACTTCTTGGCTCGTAAACAAAGTTTGGTCTTCTTCTTGATTATCCAAATGGTGCCAACAATGGCCGCTTTGACTGCCTTCTTTGTTATGGCCCTCATGTTGAACGCCCTTAACCATAGCTGGTTCCTCATCTTCCTCTACGTCGGTGGTGGTATCCCTATGAATGCTTGGTTGATGAAAGGTTACTTTGACACCGTGCCAATGTCTCTCGATGAATCTGCAAAACTAGATGGTGCAGGACACTTCCGCCGCTTCTGGCAAATCGTTCTCCTCTTGTTCGCCCAATGGTTGCTGTACAAGCACTCTGGGCCTTCATGGGACCTTTTCGGAGACTATATCCTCTAGTTTCTTGCTTCGTGAAAAAGAATACTTTACAGTTGCCGTTGGTCTACAAACCTTCGTCAGCAATGCGAAGAACTTGAAGATCGCCTACTTCTCAGCAGGTGCTATCCTCATCGCTCTTCCAATCTGTACACTTTTCTTCTTCTTGCAAAAAGAACTTGTTTCAGGATTTATAAGCGGTGGCGACAAGGGTAATATACCCCCGCCACCCTTTTTTTCATTTTTTTGAACTTGTACATCGATATACTCTGATGAGAAAACAAGAGCTTACTGAGTAAATCTCCTTGTTAGTTGATGAATAAATTTATGCAAAAAGTCTACTTTTAACCAAGGATTCTGTCTCCCCTGCTTGAAATAAAAATACATTTCTATATAATACTCATATAGAAAAATGCCTATAGAAAGAGATTTATGTTACCATATCCATTTTCTTATTTTAATAGTATTTGGGGATTCTGTAAGCCCTCTCTCATCGTTTTTGGTCTCAACTGGTTTCCAACTGATTTTTACCAGTATTTTCCTGATTAGCTTTGTCTATGGTCCCTATTGCCATCCAGAACAGTTCTCAGGAAACTTATCCTTTAGAAACTTTCATCGATGATGTCTACTCTCCTTTGACGGATAGTGTCGTTCAGGATTTAGCTGCCAAATGCAAAGATTATAGATGGGTAAGCTGAGCTATACAGGGTTCAACTCCTCATCAAGCTTCTATCCAAATCGGAGACGCTTCTAGTTCAAACTTTCCCTGAGGAATTACTTCTGAACTTTGAACCTGAGAAACTCATCATCAGCAAGCAAGGAAAAGAATTGACCAGCATTCGCTATCATGCGATAACGACTGAGAGCTTTCCAAAGCAAGGAAAGCTTAACACAAGTCATTTCTAAAGACTGGTATCAACAGAATCGTGTCTATATTAGTCTCTTTCTTGTGCTAGGTTCTAGCTTCCTTTTGGGACTTAATTTTTTTCATTGTTGCTTTAGGTGCTAGCCTCTTGCTCTACTTTCACGAAAAAAATCACGTCTCTTTTTCATTTAAAAAGCTACAAAGAGTGCTATCATTTCATCTTTGAACTGTTTAGGATTACCAACCTTACTTGCCATGATTCTAGGTCTCCTAGGCCAAAAATATGGCAACTTTAATTACTGTTCAAAAATATTTTATTTGTTCTATACCTGGTCACTATCTTTTACAAAAACGCATTTCCGTGATCCAGACTACCATAAGTAGGGAGATTATTATGCCTGTTACGATTAAAGACGTGGCCAAGGCTGCAGGGGTCTCACCTCAACCGTAACCCGTGTTATTCAAAAACAAATCAACCATTAGCGATGAAACCAAAAAAACGAGTTCGAAAGGCTATGAAGGAACTCAACTACCATCCCTAACCTCAATGCCCGAAGCCTGGTTAGTAGTTATACGCAGGTTATCGGCTTGGTTCTTCCAGATGATTCAGACGTTTTCTATCAAAAATCCTTTTCTTTCCCTTCTGTCCTTAGAGGGATTGCACAAAGTTGCTTCAGAAAATCACTATGCTATCCAGATTGCAACTGGAAAAGACGAAAAAGAGCGCTTAAATGCAATTTCACAGATGGTCTATGGAAAGCGTGTAGACGGTCTTATCTTCTTGTATGCCCAAGAAAATGACCCCTTGGTTAAACTCGTTACAGAAGAACAATTTCCCTTCCTCATCCTTGGCAAATCACTATCACCCTTCATTTCGCTTGTTGACAATGATAATATTCAAGCTGGTTTTGATGCGACAGAATACTTCATCAAAAAAGGATGCAGCCGCATTGCTTTCATCGGTGGTACCAAGAAACTCTACGTTACGCAGGATCGTCTAACAGGTTACGAGCAAGCCCTCCAAGAACACAAACTATCTCTTGATAGTCATCGTACCTTTTTCGCTGATGAATTTCTTGAAGAAAAGGGATATAAATTTAGCAAACAACTTTTTGAATACGATCCAAAAACCGATGCTGTTATCACAACAGATAGTCTCTTAGCTGAAGGTGTTTGTAACTATCTCAACGAACATCAGCTGAATGTCCCTGTTCTTAGCTTTGACTCTGTAAATCCAAAATTAAACCTAGCAGCCTATGTCAATATTAATAGTCTGGCTCTCGGCCGCACTTCGTTTGAAACTATTCTTCAAATCATCAATGATGTCAAAGAAAATCGTCAAATCTGCTATCGTCAAGTCATTGCGCATGAAATCATTGAAAAATAAGAAAAACCAGCTCTAACACTTTTGCTTAGAGTTGGTTTTTTGTAATCTATTTTTATAATTGATTAGTTTTCGACTTCGACAAATCGGCCTAGGATATGAACATTTTCTGAAACAGAAACAAAGGCTGTTGGATCAACTTGCTTCATGATCAGTTTAAAATCATTGAACTCTGCACGAGTGATAACCGTAATCAAAACAGCCTTACGTTCGTGGTTATAAGTTCCTTCAGCATCATGGATCATGGTTGCTCCACGGTGCAATTTATTATGGATCTTCTCAATGACTGCATCTGGATTGCTAGTAACAATCATGGCTTGCATGCGTTTGTTTGGTGAAAACTGCATCTGTCACACGACTTGAGACAAAGATAGTAATCATGGAATAAAGGGCATATTTCCAACCAAAGGTCACTCCTGCAATCAACATGATGGTACCATTAACCAAGAAAGAGATACTTCCGACGTTACGACCAGTCTTCTTACGAATGGTTAAGCTGACAATATCTGTTCCACCACTGGAGATGTTATGACGTAAAGCAAAGCCGATTCCCAGTCCCATGACAACACCCCCAAAAAGGGCATTGATGATTGGATCCTCTGTTAAGACCACCACCGGCACAAACTGGATAAAGAGCGAGCTCATGGATACCGTGATAAAGGTAAAAATCGTGAACTTATGTCCAATTTGATACCAGGCCAAAATCATGAGAGGAATATTGATGGCATAAAATGCTACTGAAATTGGGAAATGAAAACCAAACCAGTGGTTACTAAGGGCAGATATAATCTGGGCCAAACCTGTCGCACCACTTGAATAAACGTGCCCTGGTTGGAAAAAGAAATTGACGGCTACTGCTGATAGAAAACCATATACCAGAGAAGCTGAGATTTTTTCATCGTATTTTTCTCGAGAAATACTTTGTAAAACACGCAAAATCTTTACTCGATAAGCAAAGCGGCGAAGATAATGGTACCACTTTTTAGTTAGTTTCGTTTGTTTCATCTTGTTCTACTTGTAGATTAAGTTCCTCTAGTTGTTTAAGAGCTACTGTTGATGGTGCTTGCGTCATTGGGTCAGTTGCCTTATTGTTCTTAGGAAAGGCGATGACTTCGCGAATATTTTCTTCTCCAGCGAGCAACATGACAAAACGGTCAAGACCGATAGCCAAACCACCGTGTGGTGGGAAGCCATAGTCCATAGCTTCCAAAAAGGAAAACCAAACTGGTCATTTGCTTCTTCAGCTGAGAAACCAAGAGCTTTTGAACATACGTTCTTGAAGTTCTTTTTGGTTGATACGAAGGCTACCGCCACCAAGTTCATAACCGTTCAAGACGATGTCGTAGGCAATAGCACGAACCTTAGCCAAATCACCTTCAAGCTCATGAGCAGTTTCTGCTTGAGGAAGGGTAAATGGATGGTGGGCACTCATATAACGGCCTTCTTCTTCAGACCATTCAAACATTGGCCAGTCAACAACCCAAAGGAAGTTAAATTTATTGTTATCAATCAAGCCCAGTTCCTTCGCAATACGTCCACGAAGGGCACCAAGTGTTGCATTGGCTACTTCAAGCGTATCAGCAACAAAGAGAACCAAGTCCTTATCTTCAAGACCAAGTGCTGTTGTCAAATCTGCTTGAATGCCAGTCAAGAATTTAGCAACTGGACCGTTTAATTCTCCATCAACTACCTTGACCCAAGCCAGACCTTTAGCCCCATACTGCTTGGCTACTTCAGTCATCTTGTCAATGTCTTTACGTGAGTAGTTGTCCGCAGCACCTTTGACGACGATGGCTTTAACCGCAGGAGCTTCTGAGAAGACTTTGAAGTCTACACCCTTGACAAGATCCGTCAAGTCTTGAAGCAACATTTCAAAACGAGTATCAGGCTTGTCAGAACCATAAAGAGCCATAGCATCATCATACTTCATTCGAGGGAATGGCAGTGTTACTTCGATGCCTTTTTGTTTCCTTCATCACGCGCGCAATCATGCCTTCTGTGATGTCTTGGATTTCTTGCTCAGTCAAGAATGAAGTTTCCAAGTCGACCTGAGTAAATTCAGGTTGGCGGTCACCACGCAAGTCTTCGTCACGAAAACATTTGACGATTTGGTAGTAACGGTCAAATCCAGCATTCATCAACAACTGTTTTGTAATCTGCGGACTTTGAGGAAGAGCGTAGAAATGCCCTTTATTAACACGAGATGGCACCAAATAGTCACGCGCCCCTTCTGGTGTTGATTTAGAAAGGAATGGTGTTTCCACGTCGATAAATTCCAACTCATCCAAGTAGTTACGGATAGAATGGGTCACCTTAGCACGAAGTTTTAGGTTTTCTAGCATTTCTGGACGACGAAGGTCAAGGTAACGGTAACGTAGACGCGTATCATCGTTTGCTTCAATGCCATCCTTGATTTCAAATGGTGTTGTTTTGGCTGTATTAAGTACAGTAAGAGCTGTTACATTCAATTCAACTGAGCCAGTCGCCAACTTATCATTGGCTTGCTCACGTGCAGCAACCTGACCAGTCACCTCGATGACAAATTCACTACGAAGGCTTTTCAGCTGTTGCCATCACCTCTGCAGATACTTTTTCTGGGTTGATAACCAACTGCATGATTCCTTCACGGTCACGAAGATCGATAAAGATCAAACCACCAAGGTCACGACGACGGGCAACCCATCCTTTCAAGGTAATTTCTTGTCCGATGTGCTCCTCACGAACACGACCAGCATACATACTACGTTTCATGTTTTCTCTCCTCTTTTATTCTGTTACTATTTTACCATAAAAGCGCAGGCTCTTCATGAAAATCATCAGAAAAGTTGAGAAGAATCCTGCTATAAATGAAAAAATCCAGCAAAGTCATTCGCTGGATCTTATTTTACTTGGTATTTCTTTATTTTTTACGCTTTCTCAGCAATCTCTGCAGCCTTTTTTTAGGGAGAACAATCTCCGTTGCATAGGCTGTCGCAAATCGCATAATACCTGCAATTGGTGCAAAGATAACTGCTAGATGGTTATAAAAGAAATCCCCTTTAAAAGCATAGGCAAGCGCTCCAATAATGAAGAAGAGAACAACTGCCTGAATAACTGCTAATAATATCACTCGTTTCATGACTTCCTCCTGAGTCTATTATAGCATCATTATCATGACAAATGAAATTAAATTATTTAAGGCATGCAATCCCATACTATAAGCCAGACCACCCTTGTTGATATAAGCCAAGCCCATGCTTAAACCAAGGGCACTATAGACTAGGAATTGTTGAGGAGTAGTAGGGAAATGAACAAGGGCAAAGATGATGCTTGTTACTAGTAGAAAGAGAGCTGTCTGCTTGATGTTATCCTGTTGAGGGAAGACATAACGAGCTAGCATACCTCTAAAGGTTAACTCTTCTGTCAGGGGCGCAAAGACAACTATCATGAAGAAAGCGAAGAGAGGTTGATTATGAGTCAATTGTTCTGCCGTCTGTTGATTGACTGATGGATCATTTGGCAAAAAGAATTGAGCAACAATGACAAGGGCCCATACCAAGGCAGGCAACCAGATGTATTTGTTGAGGGCTGTTTTTTCAATCGTAACGGTTCCTGTCTTATACCACTTGTAGGTAACGAAGGTGAAAATTCCTGCTAATAAGACATAAATTGGGACAGCAACATATTCAGGCGCACCCATTTTCATGGCTTCTAAGCCTACGCCCTGAATAAAACTATAGACCATAATAAATGATAAGAAAGTAAGACTATACCAGCCAATATTTTTAAGTGTTTTCATAAGATTCTCCTATTTGAAATAACGTTTTTGTTTTTCGTAAATGTGCAACATTGATATAGATATGGATGACAACTAAAAGAACTAAGGCAACCACTTGTATTTCTCGTAAAACAACTGATAATACTATCAATAAAAAATAGAGTGATGGCAGTAAAATTTGATCCAGCCTAAACAGAGTTAAAAAGGCACTCTCCATCTCTGCCTGCTTTTCTCCCTCATCATAACTGTTAAGATAGTCTAAAATATCTTTTGGAGTGTAATAAGCAGACAGTTTATAGTGTCGAACGATAAAAATAGTTCGCAACAAGTAATTGGCAACAATAATGTATAAGCATAATAGAATAAGAGCTAGGAAGAATTAGCAAGGTATTCTTAAATATCGGAGAAATCAGTATAATCCCACTGGTCATCATTGCTATCATCAAAACATTGGAAGAAACCGAACCATAATCCAAGTAACGATAAGCTCTTACATAGGTCTGGTCACTATCTTCTTCCTCTGTCGCCCTTTGATAAAGAGTATAAATTTCGCGACTTTTACCAAGATAATACATGGCTAAAGATGAAAGGAAAGTCCTCCAATAACGAGAGCAAGTCCATAAACAGTAGGTAAGACTTGTTCCATTTGAATCTGTTCAACTATCCCTCTAAGAGTGTAGGCAAAGGCTACTACAAAAGCACTTAACATACACATTACTACTCTCAACCATCTACGATTATTATTCATTTTCTGACCTCTATCTAAACCAACTAATAACCTTTTAGTAGTTTCAGTGATTGTTCCTATTTGAAATAACGTTTCACCATAGGTATTTGCATCACATTGATATAAATATGGACTACTGCTACGGCTAAAAGAGCTAATAACTGAATTTCTCCTGTAAGCACAGAAACGATAGTAATAAAAATATACAAACCTTGTAAAAATATATTGGTTTAATTGAAATAAAATCCGAAAACTCTGTTCCAAATTAGCTTGTCGCTCTCCTTCATCGTAAGAATTGACATAATCTAACACATCCTTTGGCATGGAGAAAAATGCCAAATCAAACTGACGAACAATAGAAATTGTCTTCAAAAGATGTTTTTGAACAACAAATAGCAACATCAACCCTAGAAAAGAGAGTGCTAAAGTTAGATAACTATTACCAAGTATAAGCACTTCAGTCGCCGATATAAAAAATGCTAACAAAGTCGTAACTGAAACTATGTTAGAAGCAATTGTTCCAAACTCAAGATTTCGATACATTTGCACATAATAGGTTTCATTCAGATTATCATCCATTTCCTCTTGATACAAGGAGTGAAATTCCTACTTTTCTTTAGGAAATTGAAAGCCAAAAGGATACTAATCAATGCCAATAATAAACTAGAGCCAGAAAACCAAGGAATCAAATCTGTTAGATTGAAACTGACTCCCATTGCCAAAGCACGTCCCATAAACATACCTGTAATAAATACTGATATAAACAATAATAAGAAATATAGCACTCGTTTCTTTTTCATATTTCATCCTCCTCTAAACTAAACCAGCCAACCACTGACCAAAGGCTTTACCTGATTCAAAAATAGCGGTCAAGCCTTCTGTTCCAAGTGACACCAAAATCAAACAAACAGCAAGTAAGAGAATAGCTTGGTTTCTAGCTTTTTTTGCTCCATCCCCCAGGGGCTCATCCCCAAGCCAACCTGCTAGATAAGCATAGAGGGTCACTGTTATAATCCCCATCTCCGTCGAAGAGAGAAACAAGAAGAGCGTCACCAAACGAACGATGTTGGTTTGGATGTTAAAATAATTTCCTAAACCTGCACAAACACCTGCAAGTGCTTTGTCTTCAGTATCTACTTGAAAACCTGCTAAAAACTCTTTCATAACTTTTCTCCTTTTACGAGCTCTTTAAACTTTTATTTTTTTCTCTACCCATCTAAAGACTAATAGTAGCACTAAATTTATCCAGAAGAGATACTTACTTTCGACGATTGTAAACCAACCAAATAGGGTTCCAATCATAGCCAAAAGATTCACGATAAACACAACGATACATAGATAATAAACCACTTTATACTTGTTCATCACTCATCCTCCTCTAAGCGAAAGACCGACTCGACTGGCTCATGGAATATCTGAGCAATCTTCAGGGCAATGACGATGGATGGCGTGTACTCATCCCGTTCTAGCAAACTGATGGTTTGCCTGGACACGCCTGCTAGCTTGGCCAGTTCAGTTTGATTAAGGCCATCGCGAGCCCGAAGCTCTTTTAGACGATTTTTTAGTTGCATGTCACACACCTACTTTCCGTCAAATTGAATCGTTTGGATATCCTCAATGCGTTGTAGTTTGAATTTTTCTTTTCCCTTTTTATCTACACGTCGTAGCTTGACCCATTCCTCATCAACATCCACAACTTCCCAGTTATCTGTTCCAAATAATTGTCCAACGATGACCGGCGTTCTCCCAATCATTTCTTTTAATAATCTTGACATTTCTGTATTTCCTTTCTCTTTTCGCTCAAACTTTTTGATTTTATTCCCTAGTTTCTTGACCTTTTGGGTATGGTCGAGATAAAAGATTATCATAAGAGGTACAAATCCTAATGCCCACATAATCGTTCCTTTCTGCTATACTTTTCTTAACTTGATTTCATTGTAACACATCTTTTTATTGACAAGCATATTTGTCAAAAAGTTTAAGATTTTTGTCATTTTGCAAAAGAAAAAGGTCAGGAGTAAGATCCTGACCAGTTTATCTGTTATTAATACTCTTCGAAAATCAAATTCAAACCACGTTAGCTTCACCTTGCCGTACTCAAGTACAGCCTGCGGCTAGCTTCCTAGTTTGCTCTTTGATTTTCATTGAGTATAAAATCCTAATTTTTCAAAGATTTCTGAGAAGTTTTGGCTGATTGCTTCAAGTGAAACTTGAACTTCTTCGCGAGTTTGGTTGTTCTTGACTGTCACTTGTCCGCTTTCGACTTCGCTCTCCCAGAGTGATGAGAGTCTTAGCCGCAAAGACATCGGCTGACTTAAACTGAGCTTTGAGTTTACGGTTGAGGTAATCACGCTCTGCTTTGAAACCTTGTTGGCGAAGAGCTTGTACCAACTCCAAGGCTTTAAGATTTGCTCCTTCACCCAAGACAGCGATATAGACATCTAGGGCGTTTTCGATAGGGAGAGACACACCTTGCTTTTCAAGGATGAGAAGCAGACGCTCTACACCAAGTCCAAAACCAAATCCAGCAGTCTCAGGACCACCAAAAGTAGGCAACCAAGCCATCGTAGCGACCACCTGCACAGACTGTCAAGGCATTGCCCTCAATCTCAGTGATGAATTCAAAAATCGTGTGGTTGTAGTAGTCCAAACCACGAACCATATTGGTATCGATGATGTAGTCTACTCCAAGATTTTCCAGCATCTGACGAACAGCATCAAAGTGAGCTTGGCTTTCTTCATCAAGGTAATCCAAGATAGATGGTGCATTCTCCACTGCTACCTTGTCTTCTTTTTCCTTAGAGTCCAAAGACACGGAGAGGATTTTCCTCCAAGCGACGTTGGCTATCCTTAGACAAGGTCTCCTTGAGCGGTGTCAAATAGTCAATCAAGGCTTGACGGTAGGCCGCACGGCTCTCAGGATTTCCAAGAGTGTTGAGGTGTAGTTTGACACCCTTGAACACCGATTTGCTTTTCAAGAAGTGGGCTGCCATAGCGATCGTTTCCACATCTGTAGCTGGATTGCTAGAGCCAAAGCACTCCACACCCAATCTGGTGGAATTGACGCAAACGACCTGCTTGTGGGCGCTCATAGCGGAACATTGGCCCCATGTAGTAGAACTTGCTTGGTTTTTGAACTTCTGGTGCGAAGAGTTTGTTTTCCACATAAGAACGAACGACTGGAGCTGTTCCTCTGGACGGAGGGTGATATGGCGGTCACCCTTGTCGTAAAAAGTCATACATTTCCTTGGTTACGATATCAGTTGTGTCTCCAACAGAACGACTGATGACTTCGTAGTGCTCGAAAAATAGGGGTACGTACTTCTGCATAGTTGTAGCGTTTGAAAGATTTCACGCGCAAATCCTTCAACGTACTGCCATTTGGCAGACTCAGCAGGTAAAATATCCTGCGTTCCTTTTTGGCTTTTTGTAATTTCATAGGGAATCCTCTTTATAACTTAATAGTCCTATTTTACCATAAATGAAGGGATTGGGACAGTCTGAAAAAGAAGACGAACACCTAAATTTCATTTTTGAGATTGAGACTAGTCTAGGAGAATAGCTATCAAGGAAAGACCCAACAAACAGAGTCCCATGTTAACTGTATATCCCATACTGCCACCAGTGAAAAAAACAGGCCGTCCCCACTGGTATAGATAGAGTAAACAACAAACCCTAAAAAAATTACTGGTACGAGAGAGAACCTCTGGAGCGAGATTTTTTTCAGCAACATGGCACTAATTTTTGGGGAAATTTTACCAGAGATATACATGGTAAAAAAAGACGAAAAAGCATCCCGAGCAAGACTTGGTTTAACAAATTAGATAGACCAACTAGACTGGCTCCTAATGTAACCCACATCATCAATCTAGGCAGAGATTGCTTCCCAAAAATAATCATTTCCCGTAAGGCTACTGATGATAACTGCTAATAAGGTAATCAATTGTAAGATAAACAATGCATCCTTGTAGGAAAAATTCAGTAAGGAATGATTTAAAAGGAAGATGTTATAGATACCACCTAAGGCACCACCCAAAGCATTGATAAGCAAGATAGCAAAAGAGCATAAAACCAAAGTTTTTTTCTGTCCACTTTTAAGAAAAAAACGAGACGTAAAGTTTCGGTAAATCGTTAAAACTGATCTTTGATAGAAAGTTTCTCATTTTTTTCAGTGATTTACTATCAACAAGTGGAGTTGATAAGCTTAATTCAGCCCTTCCTAAAAAGAGAATGAGAGCTGACACTAGGAAAAATATGGCATTGATTCCCGCTACGAGCGAAAAGTTCTGTGTTGACACCCCTAATAGCCAAACTCCAAAAGCTTGGCCGCCAATCGCAGAGATGTAGGTAATAAACTGGGAAAAAGGAATAGGCCTCCATCAAATCTGGCTCTGCTACTTTTTCTTTAACGAGAGGCATTCGCAAGCCACCAGCAAAATCACTGGCTACATCACTAATGACATTGATGAGGCAAAGGGTCGAAAAGGCAAAGAAACTAGCTTGCTGAACAACTAGGGCTGCTAGAAAAAATAAAACCGCCTGAAATAAACCGACATAGGTCATCCATTTGACCTTGTCCTCGGTATAATCTGCCCGAATTCCCACAAAAACTGTAAAAAGAGTTGGAAGCATCATCACAACATTCGCCATGGCAACGGCAACAGAAGCCTCTGGCAAAAGTCGAGGCATAGACCACAAACACTAAATTAAAAATGGAAGCTCCAAAAGCATTGAAAAATCGTGATAAACTCAAAACTCTGTAAGCTTGATTTCTTAGTAATAGTTTCATATAGATTCCTCTCTTTCTCACATACTACTTTTATGGTAGCTCTAGTATAGCATCAAGAATCTTACGAGAAGATGTTTTTTTGAATATATGCAACAGACTAAACTGATAACGAAAAACGATAGAATTTGTCTAATGCTAATAAGTATCTTCACAGTCCTATCGTTTCAAGTTTATTTTATCTAGTTGCAGATATTCAACACTTCATGGCGCTTCTATAATAGTCAGCAGATTTGCTACAACCAATCATCTCGAAAATACGGAGAGCGTCCTCCATCTTTCTCTGCCCTTCCTCTACTCTTCCTTGCTTACTATCAAGCAAACCTTCTGCCCATAGGTAGACTATTCGAAAATAGGTTTCATTTTCTTCAAAGAAGTTCTTTTCAATTTGTTTTTTAAAATAGAGGGCATTGGTAAAATCATCAATTTCAATACAGGCCATAAAAGCATTGAGGAGCAAGGTGTGCATCATATTTCGATTTTTCCCAACTCCTTGCAAGAAATCTGACTTCCGCAACATTTCTCGAGTATACTTTGTCAAAAGCTGGACTGATAAAAGAGGAGAGCAGGAAGAAAAGAACAACAGTTCATAGTGTCCCCAAATTTCGACAGAAAATAGATAATCATGTAGGACTCTTTCTTCCTCAGCGGTCAATGTAACCGTCTCATCAATGGCTTTCATATAGGATTTTATTAAAATAGCATTGAGAATGTGTTGCTGTCTATCCTTTGAAAAAGGAAGTTGTTGATATTCTCTCTGGTAGAGAGTGCGCAAGGATGTCAAATCTTGAGGGTCGATAGCCTCAACTATTCTGTTTCTAAATTCAGAATAGGCATCCTGATGAAAACCTCTCGCCAAAAATAACAATTCTTCCATACTCGCATGAATATTCTCCAAAGCTGTGATTAACTTTTGAGCAGATATTTCACTCTGACCATTTTCAAAACGCGACAATAAGGATGCTGAAAAGCGTCCACCTGTTGCTTTTCTCAAGGAGATTTTTCTGGACTCTCGTAACTCTTTAAAAACTTTTCCTAAATTCTTCATCCTCTTACCACTCGTCTTTTATTTTTTCCTATTTTACCACATTTCCTAATAAATACTAGTTCCAAACCAGCATTTACAATCTGCCACAGGCATGATACAATGAATAACATCAGATATACGAAGGAGAACTTATGAAAAAGAATATCTTGACGACCCTTGTAGCTGCCCTTGTCTACTTTCTCTGTATCGGAGTGGGGGTTCTACTAGGGAAACCTTGTCGACCACACTGGAAATATGTTTTTACGCCCCTGCCTTTTCTGCTCTTGTGGGTGGTAGCGTCTATATGATCCTTTTTAGCAAAAAGTTCCTCGTTTTGGAGCGATTACAACGATTGGGACTCGTGATTTCTCTTTTTCCTCGGAAGCAAGCATGGTGCTGGTGCCTTTCTTCCAGGAATCATCTGCGGTCTTGCAGCAGATGGCATCGCTCATCTTGGCCACTACAAAGATAAGGTCAAGAACCTTCTTTCCTTCCTAGTTTTTGCTTTTGGTACTACTGGTCCCATCCTACTCATGTGGTTGACACCTCAAGCTTATATAGCAACCCTAGTCGCTCGTGGAAAATCTCAGGACTATATCGATCGCATCATGGTTGCACCAAATCTGCTACTATCCTTCTCTTTGTAGCAAGTGTCCTCATCGGTGCTTTACTTGGCGCCCTTATTGGACAAGCGCTGAGTAAGAAGTTTGCAGATAAAATGTGATAGAAAAAGAGCCACACGGCTCTCAGTAGGTAGACAAACCCTTTCGGTAATTTTACTACATCTTGAAAACTCTTAGAAATGCTGAAACATGCTATTTTTAAGAGTTTTTTTATTTTCTCTAGTAAAAGAAAAAGATTGAAGAAAATTGTCCACAACGGACTTTTTCTTCAATCTGAGAGCCACTTAGCTCTTTTTTTTTATTTATGACTTAATTTCTTGGTCAAGAAGTCTCCCAAGAACTGAATTGTAAAGATAATCAGGATAATGATGAGCGTCGCAAGGACTGTCACATCATGATTGAAACGGTTAAATCCATAAGCGATAGCTACGTTACCGATACCACCTGCTCCGACCGCTCCCGCCATAGCTGTTTCACCGACTAGTGAAATCAAGGTTACAGTTGTCACACGGATCAAGTCTGGTAGACCTTCTGATAGGTAAACACCCACGATGTCCCAGAAAGTAGCTCCACTGGCTTGAGCTGCCTCGATGACACCACCATCTAGCTCAGCCAATACCACCTGTACTTGACGGGCAAAGAAGGCAAAGACTGCAAAAGATAGGGGTACAATAGCCGCATTTGGTCCGATACTTGTCCCTACGATTAGATGAGAGAAGGGTGACAAGACAGCCAAGAGAATGATAAATGGCACCGCACGGAAGATTGACGTAATCTTGTCTAAAATCCAGAAAACAACTTTATTTTCCAAGACACCACCTGGAGCTGTCAAGACAAGGAAAAGCCCTGCAACCAGCCCTAGGAAACCTCCGATGATGAAGGAAAGAACCGTCATATAAAGTGTCAAGTAGATTGCTGTTCCCCAGCCAGCCTGACCAGACCAACCCATCTTGTAGACGTTTGGTAAGTATGCTTTAATCAATTCTGCCATCTTACTGTCCTCCCTTCAATACTTTTAGTTGCACACCAGCTTGACGGATAGCATCTTGAGCGTTTGCCAAGGCTTCTTTTTCCCCTGACAAGACAACCACAAGTTCACCTACAGGAGTACCATCCAAAATTTCAATGTTTCCCATAGAGAATATTGGCTGTTACTTGGTAATGCTTTGTACAATTCATTCAAAAGTGGCTCATCTGTAGAAGCGCCTGCATACTTGAGTTGTACCAAAATGCTGTTTTCAGATAAGTGCTCTACGATTTCTTGTTTCTCAATCTTGACCATAGCTTCATCGATACCTGTCGCAGTCGAGATAAAGTCCTGAGTCAATGGTTGCTTAGGATCTGAGAAGATTTCAAGAACGCTACCTTCTTCAATCAATCGACCATCCTGCATCACTGCTACACGGTTAGCAATATCTTTGACAATCTGCATCTCGTGTGTAATCAGGACAATGGTCAAACCTAGTTTACGGTTCAATTCTTGCAAGAGTGACAAGATTTGTTTCGTTGTCTTTGGATCAAGAGCTGAAGTTGACTCGTCTGAAATCAAGATTTTTGGATCATTGGCCAAGGCACGCGCAATAGCCACACGTTGTTTTTGACCTCCAGATAGTTGTGAAGGATAGTTTTCGGCACGGTCAGCCAAGCCCACCAAGTCCAACAACTTAGCTACTTTTAGCCTTCTTTTTCTTCCTTACTGAGTCCAGAGTGTTTGAGGGCAAAGGCTACGTTTTCCTCTGCTGTTTTCTGACTCATCAGGTTAAAGTGTTGGAAAATCATCCCAATATCTTGACGTTTATGACGTAATTGCTCAGCAGTTAAGGTAACCTTGCCATCAAAAATTACATCATTATCTACAGTAATTCGACCTGCAGATGGTTTTTGCAAAAGGTTAATCACACGAACTAGGGTTGATTTCCCTGCTCCAGAATATCCAACGATTCCGTAGATATCCCCTTCTTGGATGTGAATAGTCACATCCTTGACCGCTGTGATGGTTCTTTTCTTTTGGTGAAAAAGTCACATCGATCTGATCTAACTTGATAATATCTCTACTCATAGCTTCTAATCAGCTCCTCTACTAATTCAATATGGGTGTAATAATCGGCGATTCGTACATTTCTCATCTCCACCATGGTCTCGGCTATTAGCATTTCCTAGACCAAAAGGCAACCATAGGTACTTCTAAGGCATCAAATACCGTATGCATAGGGACCTGTCCCAGCAGTTGTTGGCAAGACAGATACGCCCTGTGGATAGAATTTCTTGGCTAACTCAATAACATTGAGAATAGATGGTGCACTCATATCGCTTCGATAACTCATCTCACCCAAGGTATAGTATAATTCTACCTTATCAAAGCCGTTTTTGTCTAGTTGTTTCCGGATTTTATCCAAAACATCATGTGGGTCCAAGCCAGGAACCAAACGAACTTCTAGCTTGGCACTAGCCTCTGCTGGTAGAATCGTTTTAACTCCTTGCCCTTGATAACCTGACTGAATCCCTTCGATATTGAGCGCTGGTTCAAAGAAGAAAACGTTTTGAGAAAGGCTGTACGTTCCTCTTGTAAAAGTGGCAATTCCAAGCCATAAATCTGGCTGATTTCCTCTGGATTGCGTTGGGCATAGGTTTCAACCAAGGCTAACTCACGTTCGTTAGGCTCTTGAACCTCATCGTACAAGCCCTCAACTAAAATACGTCCATCTGCAGCTCGCAAACTGGTCAAGGCTTGAATCAGATACCAAGGCGCTGACTCTACAATACCGCCATAGCTAGAGTGGATATCCACATCGGCACTCTTGACCTTGGCATCAAAAGTCACAATTCCCTTGTTTCCACCAGAGATTTCTAGTTGTTCCAAAGCATTTTTGGTTCCTTGTTCCCAGACCAATAAATCTGCACCACGAAGCTTGTCCGCATGTTTTTCTAGATATTTGTCCAAGTCCATAGAGGCAGACTCTTCAGCTCCTTCCATGATGAAACTGATATTGACTGGTAGATCATCATGATGCTGCATGTATTTTCTAAGAGCACTCAAGCGGGCAGTGATATGTCCCTTGTCATCATCAACCCCGCGTCCATACATGATGCCATCACGGACAGAAAGCGTAAATGGATCCTCTGTCCAGACTTGGTCGCCATCCGCAGGTACTGTGTCATAGTGGTTGTAGAAAATGATAGTCTTGGCATTTGGGCGTGAACTTTTGAAAATGCGCCATGACAAAGGGTGCCGTATAACTCTCATCAATCTCGACCTCTGCACCTACACGCTTGAAGATCTCGCCCTAGATAACGAGCCACTCTTTAAGGCCAACTTGTTGGGCAAAGACTGATTTTTTTAGAAATCAAGGTACGCAAAACTTCAAAGTAATGTTGCGCTACATGATCCTTTTTCAAACTTTTTCAATTTGTTCTTCTTGGCTAGGGAAAACCATTTTATCTCTACCTTTCTACTAGGACTTGTACCTTTGGAATCAATACAAGTGGATGTTCCTTTTCTTTAGTCTCTATATAAAAGCAAGAGGTGGAAAAAATCTCTCCCACCTCCCTGTGTTTATTACCAAACTGGTTGATCCAAGCCGTCTGAAGTTTCTTCGATGACTTTTTTCACTTCATCAGTATGGTAAGCTGCGATAATTTTCTTGATTGCATCAGCTTTAGGTGATGATTCCCAATCTTTTTTCGCAACGATGATGTTGTACCATTGTTTTGAGTTTTCGTCAGCTTGCTCTTTAAAGAGTGCTTTCTTGTAGTCCAATTTTGCTTCTGTAACAAAAGTGTTGTTGACAACTGCTGCATCAACTGAAGTCAATGAACGAGCTGTTTGGCTAGCGTCCAACTCAGTGATTTTCAAGTTCTTTGGATTTTCTTTGATGTTTGCGATGGTAGCAAGTTCAGTTCCTGAAACATCCAATTTAATCAAACCAGCTGATTGAAGAAGGTAAAGGGCACGGCTTTCGTTAGTAGCATCGTTTGGAATAGCAATTTCACCGTTGTTTGGGATTTCTTCCACTTTAGTGTACTTGTTTTCTTCCCCGTTTTTACCTGAGTAAAGGCGGATTGGTGAGATATAAGTATCTGCAATCGCTACAAGGTCTTTACCGTTTTCTTTGTTCCAGTTGTTCAAGAAGTTGTAGTGTTGGAAAGCGTTCAAGTCTACTTCACCATCAGCAGTTGCTTTGTTTGGTTGTGAGTAGTCTGTAAACTCTGTGAATTCCAATTTAATTCCGTCTTTTTCAACCAATTCTTGGACTTTGTCCCAGCGTGCTTCTTCTGAACCACTACGGTTAACAGTCGCAATTTTAACTGTAGTTGTGTTGTCTGCTTTTCTTGTCTGAATTTCCGCAAGCTGCAAGTGCAAGGCCTGCTACTGTAGCGATAGCTGCTACGCCTAACCATTTTTTTAATTTTCATGATTCGTTCTCCTTTAAAAAAATAATACTGTAATAGTATCTCACACTTTTATTTGATTTCGCAAATTGTTATTAGATAGGCAGACATATAGTTTGAAACTATATGCCTAAAAGTTATAAAATCATCCACCTACGAGAGAATGGATGATTTACAAACTTATTTGATGTCAGCTTCTGCTGGGAGGTAAGAACCACCAAAGAACTGTTGAGATAATTTTTTTCAAGAGTTCCGTCTTTGTATAGTTCTTGGATGCGTTTGTCAACAAATGATTTCAATTCATCTTGACCTTTTTGCAAGAAGTGGGTAAACGTAAGGTTGTTGGTCGCTTGGAAGTTCGATGACTTTCAAGTTATCCAAACCTTGGTTTTTGATAACTGTTTCTACACCGATTTTATCAAAAATCTTGTAGTCAAATTGTCCATCGCTCAAACGTCCCATGATTTGTTGGAAGTCAGCTTTTGTATAGTTAAGGACAGTTGGGTTATCTGCGTGTTGTTTGTTGTATTCTTCCAATTGTTTAGCTGATGTTGTTCCTTGAACGACTTCAGTAGATTTTCCACCGATATCATCAAGCGATTTGATGCTATTATCATCTTTCTTAACTACGAGAACGTTAGGGTTTTTTTAGCAGTTGGTGCTGCGTAAAGATATTTTTCTGCACGTTCTTTTGTATAGCTAATGTTGTTAACAGCCATTTGGTAACGATCTGCGTCAAGGCCTGCAAAGATACCTGACCATTCTGTCTTTTCAAACTTGACATCATACTTGTCAGAGTCTTTAAAGATAGCGCGAACAACCTCAATCTCAAAACCAGTCAACTCACCGTTTTCTTCATAGTTAAATGGTTTTGGTGACGCGTTAGTTGCTACAACGATTTCTTTTTTACCAGATGTTGCTTCACCAGATGCAGCATCTTTCTTTTCACCACCTGAGCAAGCTGCCAATACACCCGCGGCAACAAGTCCTAGGGCAGCAAGTGATGAATACTTAACGATTTTTTTCATGATATTTCCTCCAAAATAGAATACAATCTTATCTTAACAGAAAAAAAGGAATTACGCTATTATATGATTTCTATATTTGTGATAGGTTTTCTTTATGGCTGATTAAAAGACCAAACGTAGGACTGCTATCAAGACTACTCCAAAGAGAACAGTCCCAACCAGATTACGGTAACGAAAGGCTACAAAAGCCGTTGGAAAGACTGCTAAAAAGTCTAACCACTTTATTTGCGGAAGGCTTCCAACTTTTCCTGTCACCACACTTGAAAGAATCAAGGCAAAGATAATAGAAACTGGTAGAAATTTCAAAAAGCGCTCTACGATAGGCGGCAAACCCTTGTACTTGGCTAGGATAAAAGGAATCATTCTTGGAATCCAAGTCACCAAGCCAGAAAAGACAATTGCTAATAAAATATACTTACTGACCATCCAAGACCACCCCCATGGTACAACCTAGCAAGGTCGCAAACAGAACAGCTAATGACTGAGACACCACCGTCAAGAGCAAAAAGAAAGATACAGCTACAACTGCTAAAATTATGAAGAGATTGCGCAAAGGAATCCGTTTTTGCATAATCTGAAACTGGGAAGTAAAAATCCCAATAAACATCCCCACTAGGGCAAAATCTAAGCCAAAAATTTCTGGATTTGGTAGAAGTCCACCTAGAGCAGTTCCGACAACAGTTCCAACAAACCAAGCTACATAGCTGTTAAGGTTGTTCCCGTGCATCCACATAGGATTGACCTTATCCGTATGCACCAACTCGCCCATCAAAACGCCATAGGTCTCATCGGTCAAAATACTGGACATGCCGATATTGTGCCAAAGACTGGTATGGCGAAAATAGGTCGATGCATGCAAACTCAGCAAAAAGAGGCGCAGATTAATCAAAAAGACCGTCAGCGCAATAGCAGCTACTGGAGCTTGAACTGCAATCAAAGCTATCATGGCAAACTGGGCACTCCCAGCATAGACAAAGAGACTCATCAGACCCATTTCTACTGGTGTCACATAGGGAGAACCGATAATGCCCACAGGCAAGACCGATGCTAACATAGCCCAGAGCCGTCGGCACCGCAGCCTGCACACCTTCCCAAAATCCTTTTTCTTTCATAGACTTCCTCACTAATCATTCCTTCAGCAACTGCTTTTCAAACAGTCACAGCAAACATTATTATAACATATTCGTAAAATAGAAAAAAGTCTGCTGATTGACAAGAACAGAAAAAGACTGGAAACCAGTCTCATGATGCAACTTATAAACTATTTTAGATTTAATACCCAAATACTAATAAACTAACAACGATTAAAAATGTATTCCACAAGATATGAAGAACCGTTGGCCAATAAACTGAACGAGTATAACGAAATAGCATACCGAACAAGAGACCTGCTCCTGCATAAACGATGAAAGTCTGTTAACACCCAGCCATACTGTAAAAACATGGATAAGACTAAAGAGTGTGGAGGAAACGACGACATCTATATAGTGCTTTTTTTAAATTTGGATAGTGCTGTCATCAGAAGCCCACGAAAAAACTAACTCTTCAACGATAGGAGCAATGAGACTGCCATAGAGAATGCGCATTATAAAGTAACTAATTCCTGTCAAATTAGCTGCTTCTTTTCATCATTTCGCTCCCATTTTGCGTGCTAGGAAAAAAATCAGAGTCGTTATATTTACCCACACAAACATCAGTATAAAGAAAAAGAAAGAAGGCACCTAGATAAGCCCAACGGAAACTGGAAGCGACCGCATTCTTTCCAACCTTGACTCTTTACAAGAACCACTGTAGCAGCAATCCCTCAAGAACTATCAATAAAATTTGCAAGCTATAAAATCCAAAAATCTGATAATTGGTTAACAAATTCTAACCTTGCTACACAAATTAAAAAAATTAAGTAATAGATGGTTATTATCAAAACAGTTGACAAGTAGAATTTCGTTTCTTTCCTTTTTCATCGTTGATCCTTTTTAAGTTTTAGTTACACCATCTTCCAGCTAAACTTTTAAATCCCTTTTATCAATCAAAAGCACCGCAGTGGGACTTTCCTTTATTTGCCAATTCTTAAAAATATCCTAAAACAGCAAGAGGCAGGGTACATTATTGGCGGCTATCAACTATGCAGTCCAATAGACCAATAAATAGACTTTGTCACTCTAAAAAGACTGCCATTATTAGACCCACCACACCCGCTTATATACGAAAAAAAGTCTGTCAAGACCATACTGTGACTTCTGATATACAAGATTCCAAATAAAGCAATGACCAAGCACATCCAGTCCCGCCTTTTCCATTATGTCACCAATCACGATAGATCATCTCTTCAAAATGGGACCCTACAATCCCTGGATAGAAAAATACATCAAAATAGGACCTGTAAAATAAGGAACATCAGTTGATAAGAAATTGCATTTGGATGGAGTGGGAAAAGAATAACAACAAAATTGAAACAAAAATAGAAAGGAACTAAAGAATAGAAAAAGAATAGGACCCACTTCATTTCTACTGTTTATTTGTTGCCATTTCCTGGCCAAATCCTTGTAGCAAGAGCAAAACTCAAAACCACAGAAATTCAACATCATATCGAAAATAATGGCAAAATCAGATAGACCAGCAGCCAGGTAGCACTGTGTAAACCAGACAATGAAGAACTGGGCCGCAATGATAAGTAGAATAGCTACAAACAAGTAGTAGCGTGAGATTGTCTTTCATATCACCCTTCTAAAATCGACGCAATAATGACAATGAGCAAGAGGTATTCCATGAAGCATGTAAAGCTATGGTCCAATAAATAGAGCGTGTACAGCGAAACATCATGCAAAATATCAAGCCCATTACAAAGTATAGTATGAAATCTGTCGTTATCCAACCATGCTGTAAAACATGCATAGCGCCAAATATGGCAGCAGAAACAAGGACATCAATATAGTAGTTTTTGAATTTAGACAAGCTTGTCATCAAAAAACCACGACACACGATTTCTTCTGCTACAGGTGCGATAAGGCTACCGTAAAGTACACGCGTAATAAAATAGCTAATTCCTGTCAAACTGGTGGCTACTTCCACTACCGTACTTCCATTTTGCGTACGAGGAAAGATACGAGTTGCTAGATTTGCCCACACAAATAATAAGAAAAAAGAAAGAATGAAAACACCCAGGTAAGACCAACGAAACTGGAAACGACCACACTCTTTCCAATGTTCACTTTTGACAAAAATAATTGTAGATATAGTTCCCAGAATAAGTACCAATAAAACCTGAAACACATAGTAGATCTCATCAGACAAAGCTACAGTAAAATCTAAGTCTGGTATGACATTAAAAATGAGGTAATAGGTCAAAAGCAACAAGCCAGTTGCTAGGTGAAATTTCATTTCTTTCATTTTCTTCATTTAATCAACTCCTATAGTATCTATCTTCTACTACGCTTAAACAACTCACCTGTTGAATCTACAACCCAAGCAAAAAGCACCACGACGAGGATTCTTCCTTGATTTATGATTCTCAAAAATCCTCTAAAATAACAAAGGAAGTATATGCCCTGATACCGTTATAGACTATATGCAGTCCAATAGGCCAATAAATAGACTTTGTCACTCTAAACAAGACCGCAAATATGATACCGCCACCCATATATACGAAAAAATCTGTCAAGACCCAACCATAATCACTAATATGCAGAATTCCAAATAAAGCAGCAGAACCAAGCACGTCCAGTCCCCATTTTTTCCATTTTTCCAAAGCGGTCATCACCAATCCACGATAGATCATCTCTTCAAAAATGGGACCTGCAATCACAGGATAGAAAAAATACATCAAAAATGCCGTAGCGCCTGTAAAAGTCGGAACAGCGAGTTGGTAAGCAAGTCCATTTTGGGTAGGTGGGAATAGGAAAAATGTAACGAAATTCCAAATAAATAAAGCAAGAAAAGCTAAAAAGGAATAAAAAAGATAGGACCCTTTAAATTTTCTACTGTTAATTTGTTGCCATTTTCCTGCCCCTACCATAAAAATAAAAACAAGTAGAACCACAAGAAAATTCAACATCATATCCGAAAAATAATAGCCAAATTTAGATAGACCAGCAGTAAAATCGTTGTTTAAAACCAGACCACTGAAGTACTGGTAAACAATAACAAGTAGAATAGCTACAAAAAAGTAGTAGCGTGAGATGATCTTTTTCATTCTATTTTCTCCTATACTATGGAATGAAGACAGTATAACACGAAAAATTCCATATTTTAAAAAATCGCATATTTGACATTTTTTCTGGTAGGAATTTCACATTTGCGATTTATAACTAATCGATAAGTGCTTTGTATTGCTGTAAGCGTAATTCAAAAAGGGCTGATAATTGTGGGTTTTTCTAATATTTGCAGAGATTGGATAAAATGTTCAATCTCTTTTTGATTGCTTCCCTTGGTTTGAAGGAAAACACTCATTTTCTTTAAAAATTGCCACAGTAATTTCTCAAAAACATCGTACGGACGAAGCATGCTCTCCAACTCGGCTTCAAAGATTGGGATGTAGGAGAAAAGTTTGCGCTCCATGAGCTCTGAGATGATATTTGAGATAGCCACCTTTTCAAATACAGTCGATTGTGCACTAACTCTTTGAAATTCCTTGGATTTTTTTCGAGTAAGGAGGTGGATAAAAAGATGAAATCTTGATTGCTCAAAGAAAAGGCATAGTATTACAAAAAGATATAGAGTTCAAACCAGGTCCAAGACTCGATAGCATAAAGGTAGGTAGTTAAAAACTCACGATCCTCCTCTGCTAGTGGGTAGCTTTTTATCCAGTGAATGGATAGCATCTTTTAATCACGATGGCATTCAAACGACGATAGATCTGCGTCATCTGTTCTTGCTCGACTTCTTTCAACAATTGCTCTAAACCAGCTATATCTTGATGGGCAAAAGCGATCCACAATCCCTTCTACCAAATCGCATGTGTGGAGATTCTTGGTAGTTGTTGAGCTTGTGCCCAAACTCATCGAAAGGTCATATTTATCCCTTGGATAGCTAGAATCAGCTTATCCGCAGACAGCATGGACTGCCCCTAGTTCGAACTTGGATAGCTGAGAGGCTGTTAGTCCAGCACAAGCCACATCTGACTGCTTGAGCTTTCTCGCCAGGCGCAATTCCTTGTAAAAATTCTCCTAATTCCTGTTTTTTTCAATCATAGACAAACTTCCTTTTTAAAAATTCCCTTTTACTATTCTATTCGTAAAAAAACTTTTTACTTTTTTTAACATATTATAAAATATTTTAGCAAAAAAGCCAGCTTCAAGCTGACTTTTCATTATATAGTATCAAAAGCAAGGCTAGGTTTGGCATTTAGCTCCAAGCCTGCAAAGTTTCTCTTTGTTCCACTCACTAACGCTGGCATAGGCAATCATGCCCGCATTATCTCCGCAAAGTCGCAGAGGTGGAATGATAACCTTGACATCGGTAATTTCAGCTGCTAAGCGTTCCCTGAGACCTTTGTTAGCTGCTACACCACCAGCTACAACGAGGGTTTTAACAGGGTATTTTTCTAAGGCCTTCTTAGTTTTTGCCATGAGAATATCCATGACTGCTGCTTGGAAGGAAGCAGATAGGTCTTCCTTGGATAAGCTTTTCTCCCTTTTGCTCGGCATTGTGGTGAAGATTGATAAAAGCAGATTTCAAACCTGAGAATGAGAACTCCAGATTATCTTCCTTAATCATGGCACGTGGGAAATCATACACATCCTGACCTTGGTGAGCTAACTCGTCAATCTCCCGACCTGCTGGATAGGTCAAGCCCATGACACGACCGACCTTGTCATAGGCTTCACCAACCGCATCATCACGAGTTTCACCAACAATCTTGTAATCACCAGCCTCAGAAACATAGACCAACTCTGTGTGTCCACCACTGACTAATAGAGCTAGTAAGGGGAATTCCAAGGGCTCCACACTTTGAGCCGCCATGAGGTGCCCAGCCATGTGGTTAACGGGAATCAGCGGAAGTCCATGTGCCCAAGCAAAGGCCTTGGCAGCTGACAAACCAACAAGCAAGGCTCCTACCAAGCCTGGTCCATAAGTAACCGCAACAGCTGTTACATCTTCTTCTGTAATCCCTGCTTCTGCCAGCGCCTCCTCGATACAGGCTGTAATGACCTCAACATGGTGACGACTAGCCACTTCAGGAACTACGCCCCCAAAACGTTTGTGACTTTCAATTTGACTAGCAATGACATTGGATAAGAGCTCGTCATCGTTTTTCAGTACGGCGACACTGGTCTCATCACAGGATGTCTCAAATGCTAAAATATATCTATCCTTCATCTATTTCTCTCTTCATGATAATGGCGTCCTCGACTGGATCATGGTAATAGGCCTTTCGCTCAGCGATGACTGCCATATTTTTCTTTCTTGTAAAATGCTTGCGCTCGTTGATTTGACTTTTCTGACTTCGAGGAAAAATCTCCTTATCTGTCGGTAATTGAGCAAATAAGGCTGACGCAATTCCCTGACCCTGATAGGTTCCTTTTGACAGCAATTTGCAGGACTTCTGCTTCAAATAAATTTTTCCTGAACAGCTAGAAAACCTATCACTTCCATCCCCATCGTAAGCCAGAGCATACCAAGTCTGGTCTTGGGACCAGGTCTGCTTGGATTTGTTCCAGAGTCCAAGGACTGACTGGGTATACATCTGCCATAACAGCATAGATGAGCTTGAGCCAAAGTCAGGGTTGCTGTTGGATTCGTTTAATCTCAATCATAGGCGTTTGATGTAAGATCTCACCAGACTCGGTGTGATTCTTGAGCCAGTTTTCCTCCGCTTCGACACGCTTGAGGTAATTCGGCACAAAGTCATGCAGGGAGTCTGCTTCCTTGTCCCAAGCCCATAGAGCCAGATTAGCTGCATTTGGCAAAGTTTCTTAGTAATTAGCCTGTGGTAATTGATCTCGAATTTGCTCCACAAAGGCTCCCTACTTCACCAACAAAAAGTGACTTGTTCAGTATCTTTGACTTGCTCCAAAGACTTCTGCAAAAGGACAGAGTGGGCTTCTGGAAAGACAGGTTGAGCATTTTCATAAAAACCCCTGCATAAACATTGTTGCGACGCGCATCCATCAAAGGGACAACAAGACCTTTCTGTTGAGTCGGTACCAGAGCTAAAAAGGCTAGACATGCCCCAACTAACTCAATGTTCAGGGGTATGAGCCAAGGTCTTGGCAGTTGCTACCGCGATTCGCAAACCTGTGTAGCTACCTGGCCCCTCTGCTACAACGATTCGATCCAAATCTTTAGGCGTCAAATCTAGACTAGCCATCAAAAAATCGATGGCTGGCATAAGGGTAATACTGTGATTTTTCTTGATATTAATCGTGGTCTCAGCAAGAAGCTGCTTGTCCTCTAAAAATAGCTAGAGATAGAGCCTTGCTGGACGTATCAAAAGCTAATACTTTCATAACACATTCCTATCTTTTTGTCTGTCTACTATTATACTACAAAAGCCGACACATGGGAATTTTCTTTATTTTGAAACAAAAATATCCTGCCAAACAGACAGGACAAGTACTTAAGCATTCAAACCAAAGTAAAATACAAGCCAGACCACATAGGTTACAAGAAGGAGGAAAAATGGAATACAGTGTTACAAAGAGAATTTTTCCAGTGTATAGCTGTTTTTTTCTATGTTCCAACCGAACAAATAGTAGATTGCCACCGTAAACACAGGCAACAAAAAAACAGCAAATATCAAGAGACGAATCGCGATAGCTAGTTGAAACATAGAGAGCCTCCTTTCTCCAATTCTAAAAGGCAAATATTTCAAAAATCATCATCTAACGAAAAGGAGCCCAAGCAGTTGTAGCAATATGCAGAATTTCCATCCAAATAGGTGAAACACAAAAATCAAGCATAACTAGTCCTCCTTAATCAAGAAAAAAACCTCTTTTCTAACTTTATTATAGCACTTGCATCTGAGGGTCTTCAAATACTTATACAAAGTATAAATGAAACCCATTTCAAGCTCCTTACTTTCATGTTTCCTGCTTTTACTAATTCCCCTTTTTATGTTATAATTGAGATAATTGTAACGAATCAAGGTCAATAAAGACAAAAAATGAACTGGAATCAAACCAGCTTCAAACTGAGCATTTTTGAATATAGCTGACCTGAAAGCAGAAAGGAAACATATGATTTACAAAGTTTTTTATCAAGAAACAAAAGACCGTAGCCCACGTCGTGAAACAACACGCTCACTATACTTAGACATCGATGCTAGTTCAGAACTTGAAGGACGTATCGCTGCTCGCCAACTTGTCGAAGAAAATCGTCCAGAATATAATATCGAGTATATCGAACTCTTGTCTGACAAATTGCTAGACTACGAAAAAGAAACTGGCGCATTCGAAATTACGGAGTTCTAATATGGCCTACACTCTTAAACCAGAAGAAGTCGGCGTTTTTGCCATTGGTGGTCTAGGAGAAATCGGAAAAAACACATATGGTATCGAATATCAAGATGAAATTATCATCGTTGATGCAGGGATTAAATTCCCTGAGGATGACCTACTTGGTATCGACTACGTTATCCCTGATTACTCTTATATTGTCGAAAATATCGACCGCGTCAAGGCTCTCTTGATTACACACGGACACGAGGACCATATCGGAGGGATTCCTTTCTTGCTCAAGCAAGCAAACATCCCTATCTATGCTGGTCCACTGGCCCTTGCCTTAATCCGTGGAAAACTCGAAGAGCATGGACTTTTGCGCAATGCTACACTTCACGAAATCAACCACAACACGGAGTTGACCTTTAAAAACCTTAAAGCAACTTTCTTTAGAACAACCCACTCGATTCCAGAGCCTTTGGGAATCGTCATCCATACACCTCAAGGGAAAATCGTTTGTACGGGAGACTTCAAGTTTGACTTTACACCAGTTGGTGAACCTGCAGACTTGCACCGTATGGCAGCCCTAGGTGAAGACGGAGTGCTTTGCCTACTCTCTGACTCGACAAATGCTGAAGTGCCAACCTTTACAAACTCTGAAAAAGTCGTTGGTCAGTCGATCATGAAGATTATCCAAGGTATCGAGGGACGTATCATCTTTGCATCCTTTGCCTCAAATATCTTCCGTCTCCAGCAAGCAACGGAAGCTGCTGTTAAGACCGGGCGTAAGATTGCTGTCTTTGGGCGCTCTATGGAAAAAGGCTATTGTTAACGGGAATTGAGCTTGGCTACATCAAGGCGCCTAAAGGAACCTTTATCGAACCAAATGAAATCAAAGACTATCCTGCGGGTGAGATTCTTATCCTCTGTACTGGTAGTCAGGGCGAGCCTATGGCAGCCCTCTCTCGTATCGCTAACGGAACTCACCGTCAAGTGCAACTCCAGCCTGGTGATACCGTTATCTTCTCATCTAGCCCAATTCCAGGAAACACCACTAGCGTCAACAAATTGATTAATATCATTTCTGAAGCTGGGAGTTGAAGTTATCCATGGTAAGATTAACAACATCCATACATCTGGACACGGTGGCCAGCAAGAGCAAAAACTCATGCTCCGACTCATCAAACCAAAGTACTTCATGCCTGTTCATGGTGAATACCGCATGCAAAAAGTCCACGCTGGACTTGCCGTAGATACTGGAGTTGAGAAGGACAATATCTTTATCATGAGCAATGGTGATGTACTTGCCCTTACCGCAAATTCTGCTCGTATCGCTGGTCATTTTCAATGCTCAAGATATCTACGTCGATGGAAATCGTATCGGCGAAATCGGTGCAGCAGTCCTCAAAGATCGTCGCGATCTATCTGAAGATGGTGTTGTACTGGCTGTCGCAACCGTTGACTTCAAGTCTCAGATGATTCTATCTGGACCAGATATTCTCAGCCGTGGATTTGTCTACATGAGAGAGTCCGGCGACTTGATTCGCCAAAGCCAACGTATCCTTTTCAATGCTATTCGTATCGCATTGAAAAACAAAGATGCCAGCGTCCAATCTGTCAATGGCGCTATCGTAAATGCCATTCGACCATTCCTTTACGAAAATACTGAACGTGAACCAATCATCATTCCAATGATTCTCACATCAGATGAAGAATAAGAAAAAAATTCTCTGAAATCCTATGACTTCAGAGAATTTTTATTATTTAACAACAAGCTCGTAACGAGTTTTGCTGGTGAAAGTTTCACCTGCTTTGAGGATGACTTGGTCTTTAAGGTCACTATGAATAGCATCTGGTAAAGCTTGCGCTTCAAGAGCAATTCCATTGTGCTGAATCATTGGCTGACCAGCGATGATGACACTCTCATCCACAAAGTTTGCTGTGTAGACCACAAAGCAAGGAGCCTCTGTCTTGAAGAGCAAGAAGCGACCTGAACCTTGGTCATAGAGGAATCCAGCATTGTCATGTCCTGCAGGAAGAGCAAATGGATGGTCCAAACCAGATACGAGTTGGATTTGCTCATCTTCTTCTGCAAAGATATCTTTCAACAAAGCACCATTGTAGATATGTTTGACCACATCTCGATTAGCATCTGGGATTTTAGCTGGGACACCGTCAGGAGCGATTGGATAGATCCCCTCTGTATTCAATTGGAAGACATGACGGTCAACTGTCTGAGTGAAATCACCTGACAAATTAAAGTAGCTATGGTTGGTCGGATTGACCAAGGTATCCTGGTCTGTCGTTACCTTGTAACTAACCTCGTAGGCACCACTTTCTTCCAAGTTGTAGCTAATCCAGATCTTAAGATTTCCAGGGAAACCTCCAGTCCCGTCTGCTCTTTCTGTGTAAAGAGTCAAACCATGATCACTCACTTCGACTAGCTCAAACAAGCTAGAATCCCAACCAGTTGAGCCACTGTGGTTACAGTTGCTAGCATTGTTGACTTCGAGTTCATAGGTCTTCCCATTAAGTTCAAATGTCGCACCTGCGATACGACCCGCAACTGGACCTACACTTGCTCCATGTTTAGGGCTATTTCCCACATAACTTTCGAAATCGTCAAAACCTAGGATAACATTGGCAAAATTTCCAGCCTTATCTGGAGTTACATAGCGTAAAATTGTTGCTCCATAAGTCATAATTTCCAGTTGGTATCCTGCCTCCGTTTCAAAACGGTAGGCGAGGACATCCTTGCCATCAACTTTCCCAAATACACGTTCTGTGTATGCTTTCATCCTTCTCCTTTTTTTCTATTTCAATTAAGTAAACAAACCATAGAAAGCGCATTCACATTCTATGGTTTTATTGTATGATTTACAGACACCTTTGTCAAGAAACCATAAATATTTTCTTAACAAAAATATTCCTTCTATTTCTGTTCTATGCTTCTACACGTTCAGTCCATGAAGTTGCTGTTTTTTGAAGCACTTTATTGAGTTCATCAATGTTTTCAAATCCAGTTGTACGAAGCCATTCACGAGCTGCTGCTTCACCATCTTTGATGTAAGCTTCAACTGATCCAGCCCATGTTGCACGTCCACAAAGAACACCATTGAAGTTTGCGCCTGATTCGTGGGCAAAAACAAGAGTTTCTTGGAAGAGCTTAGCGGATACACCTGCACTCAAGTAGATGTATGGAAGGTTAGTTGCTTCATCTTGCGCTTTGAAGAAAGCAGCTGCTTCTTCACGTGTATGAACGATTTCTCCATCGCCAAAGCCTTCAACGTATTTAACGTTAACTGGAACTTCTACTTTCAAGACATCGATGTTGAAAAGCGTGGGGTCTGAGAAGACCTTCATAGCGCCGATAACCTTATGTGGTTTTCACTTTAGCGTATTCTGCAGAACCTGCATCAGCAATCTTTTCATCGTAAGCAAGATTTCAAGGAAGAATGGAATATCTTCAGCCACACACTCAGAACCAATACGTTCAATGTAGGCTTGTTTTTCTGTTGGTTGAGTTCGTCAGAGCTATCTACGTCATAGTAAAGCAAGAACTTAACAGCATCTGCACCTTGTTCTTTGATACGTTTTGCAGACCAAACATCCAAGCAGTCTGGCAAACGTTTTGTGCTTGTTGTGTCGTATCCAGTTTTTTCATAAGCAAGGAGAAGACCAGCATTTGGAGCAAGAGCTTTTGTTGCTGGAAGTCCATACTCAGGGTCAAGAAGCATAGATGAAGCGTATTTAGTCAATTCATCCGCTACCAAGACTTTAAGTTCTTCCATTTGAGCTACTGTTGGCTCTTCTGTTTGGTATTGAGCCATGAGGCGTTTCAAAGCACCACGTTGGTCAAAAGCAAGAGCTGAGATGATACCATTCTCATCAGAGAGTTTTTCCAAACATGCACGTTTATTTGGGCTTAATGTTAATTTACTCATAGATTCTTCCTTATTTTTCAAATTCGTGAATAATGACACCTTGAACAACACGGTTAACTGTACCTGTAGGTGATGGTGTATCTGGTCTGTTACCAACTTTAAGTGAAGTCAAGAGAGCAAATAACTGACCGTAGACGATATAAGGGAAGACACGGTAAACATCATTCAAAACCCCACCGCAGCCAAGTGCTACTTCCTTAACATTTTCAAGTCCAAAGGCTTGATCGCTCAAGAGAACAACACGACGAGCAATTTTGTCACCTGCAACTTCACGAACCAAGTCCAAGTCATACTTACGAGTATAGTCTGTTGTAGTACCAAAGACCAAAACAACTGTATCTTCATTGATCAGAGATTTTGGACCATGACGGAAGCCAACTGGACTTTCATACATAGTCGCAACCTGACCAGCAGTCAATTCCAAAATTTTAAGCTGCGCTTCATGAGCAAGTCCGAAGAATGGGCCCGCACCTAAGTAGATGACTCGGTTAAAGTCTAGGTCAACCAACTCTTTGACATCTGCTACATTATCAAGGACTTTACGAGCTAAACTAGATAGCACTTCAAAACGTTCAGCTTTAACAGCAAATTCTGTTGGATCAAATACCAAAAGGGCTGTCAACATCATTGAAGTGAAGCTTGAAGTCATAGCAAAGCCAGCATCATTAGAAGCAGCTGGTTGTAGCAACAAGAGGTTGCGGTCATCACCATGCGCTTGAAGAGCCAATTTCCCTTCAGCCGCACATGTGATAGTTACTTGATAAAGTTCATCAACCAAGGCCTTGGCCAAGTCAACTGTTGCCACACTCTCAGGTGAGTTCCCGCTACGCGCGAATGATACCAAAACAGTCGCCACATCTTTTTTCAAATAAGTTTGTGGGTTTGCTACGATATCAGTTGTCGCGATAGCATTAAAATTCCATTTACGTTCATCATAAACTTCCTTGAAGTAAGGAACAAGAGTATCACCTACATAAGCAGAAGTTCCAGCACCAGTCAGGATAACCTTGATGTAGTCATGTTTGTCAGCAATTCCTTGTAAGAAGGCTGCAATTTCATCACGTCGTGCTTGATAAGCTTCAAAAGCTTCTTTCCAAACGTCTGGTTGTTGGTAAATTTCGCGAGTTGTGATTTCTGCCCCCAACTCAAGCAATTCTTCTTTTGTATAATCTAGCATTGAGTTCCTCTAATCTATTATTATATTGTTTTTTTATTTAAAAATATGGGAATGGGAGTAAGCCCCATTCCCATTTATATTCTATGAAATATGTTCTAAACAGTATTTCTGTTATTACACCTTATTCATCTTCATCGTCATCGAAGCCAGCCAATAAATCATTAACTTTGACAATGCTTTCTGAAGCACGATTTTTATAATCTGCATCAGCGCCAGTTAGGCTTGCATTGATAAATTCAATAACCATTGGAAGATTCATTCCTGCGTAAAGTTCGATGTCACGACCTTCCATAATCAGACGGCTCACCACGTTACATGGTGTTCCACCAAGGAGGTCAGCAAAGACTAGGAAATCATCCAAACCTTCGACAGCAGCTTCAAATTTTGCAGTGAAATCTTCTGGTCCATCTTCTGGAAGAAGAGCAACTGCATGAATATTTTCTTGTGGACCCATAATCATTTCTGTGCTACCTTTAAGTTCTTCACAAAAACGTCCATGACTCACTAAAATTAATGATTTAGTCATAAATTATGCGCCCATTCCAAGTGCAAATTTACCAAAGGCAGAAAGAGCCAAGGCAAGCACGATAATGATACCGATAGCTTTTGTAGAGTTCATACCTTTCTTACCAAGCAACCAGAAGATAAAGGCAGTGAAGATTGCTGGAAGCAAGCGTGGGAAGATTGAGTTCAAGATGTCTTGGAAGTCAATCATCTTTTCACCGATTGGCAATTTGTATGAAATTTCAAAGTTGATCATTGTTGCTACAAGAGCACCCATCATGAACACACCAAGTACAGATGCAGCTTCAATCAAAGCTGTCAAAGTGCTTTGCATGTTGTTGATAAGGTTAACCCCTTCTTTGTAGGCAAATTCCAACTGTTTCCAACGGAAGATGTCATACGCTACTGCAACTGCGATCCAAAGGAAGATACCCCAAGGTTGACCAGCGATAGCCATTGTTGCAGCGATAGATCCCATGATAGCAGGTACAAGTGAACCAAAGATAGTATCTCCAAGAGGAGCGAATGGTCCCATCAAACCAGTCTTGATACCGTTAACCGCATCTTTTGAGCCAACGCCATCTTTTTCTTCCATGGCAAGATCAAAACCAGCGATGATTGTGTGGAAGAATGGTGAAGTGTTGAAGAATTGAGTATGAACTTTCATCATTTCTTTCAACTCAGGAGTTCCATCTCCATACATTTTACGCAATTGTGGCAAGATCATGTAAAGGTAACCTGATGCTTGCATACGTTCGTAGTTCCATCCCAATTGGAAAGTGAACAAGCTACGTTTGTTAATTTGATTAAAATCTTCTTTTGTTAATTTGTAATTAGAATTCGTCATCTTCAATTTCCCCACTTTCTGATGGTGTAGAAGGTGCTGCTACAGCAACTTTTTGGCTGTTCTTGAAGTGAACAACTGCAAGGAAGATACCCACGATAGAGATACCGATCATAGACAAACCTTTGAAGTTGTTGGCAAAGCCAATTTTTCAGCAACGTCAGCAGGAAGAGTGCCAATGATACCAGCAACTGCTCCACCAAGACCTGTTACGTATGAGTAAAGTACAGTCAACATAGCTGTCAAACCGAATCCCATAGCAAGGTAGTGAAGGTTACGTTTAACTGGAAGGTAACGAAGCAAGATAGCGAATCCAAGACCTGGAAGCATACGACCTGCAAGAGTCAAACCGTCTGCAACCCATTGGTATTCTTTAACAAGGTTTACAACACCTTGTACGAATTCTCCACCAAAAGCAAGGGCGAAGAATACTGGAAGGGCACGAGAAAGAGCCCAAGGAAGCGCACCAAGAAGGTAGTTGCGTTCGATTCCTTTGTAGTCAAAGCGTTCGATCGCAGCATCAATACGGTGTGCGAAGAATGTAGTAGTCATACGACCAAGTACGTCGAAGTAAGTCAAAAGTGCCGCTACTGGTACAGCGATTGTAGTGATCGCAAGGTCAGTTTCGATACCTTGTGAAACTGAGAAAGCAGTCGCAAGAACCGCACCAGAAGTTGCGTCGATACGAGAAGCACCACCAAAGGTACCTACCCCAAGTACGAACAACTGCAAGCTACCACCGATAAACAAACCAGTTGTCAAATCTCCCATGATCAAACCAGTAATGAAACCAGCGAATACAGGGGAACCTGCAGAAGAAACGATCGTCAACTCATCACAGATTTGATAAGCTGAGTACAAAGTGAGAAGTAAAATTTGCCACCATTGTATCATAACAATGACCTCCTAAAAATTTTTTCCTATTTTAATAAGCTCAAAAAGTCTGAAACTGGATCATTTGGAACCATTTGAGCAGTAAGTTTAACACCTTTTTCCGCCAATTTGTGGAAATCTTCTACGTCTTTATCTACAACGTTGATTGAACGTGTGATAGAACGTGTTTCTGGTGTTTGAGACATATTACCAACATTGACTGCTTCAAGCGGTACCCCTGCTTCCACTAATCCAAGGAAGCGGTCTGGTTTACGAGCAACGATAAACAAACGTTGGCTATCATATTTTCCAGCAAGGATATTGGCTGCAGCTTTTTCAACTGGCAAAATACTAAGTTTTACACCTGGTGGTGTTGCAAGTTTCAATCCGCTCTTTCAACATCGTTGTTAACAACTTCATTGTCAACGACCATGATACGTGAAACATTAAGTTTAGCAGACCAAAGGTTTGCTACTTGTCCGTGGATCAAACGTCCATCGATACGGCATCCTACAATTGTCATAAATTTTCCCCCTTTATATGTTTTAGTGTAGGTTTACGAGTTAAGTGTATGTGATCTTTATATTCCCCTTCAGTTTCAAAGATAATGATGCGGTTAGCACCTTCCTTGAGATAGCTGTGTGGAATATAAAGCGATAAGGTTGGACCAACATTCCAGAAACGACCTAGATGATGACCATTGACATAGGCAATCCCTTTACCAAACTCAGATAGTTCTAAGTAGGTGTCCTTCGGAGCCTCAACTTCAAAGTCATAGGCGTAAAAGGCAGGTTGTCCTTCTGTCCATCCTTTTGAAAAATCAATCTTTTCAGGATTATCTAGTGGAAGCGGATAGTGTTCCCAGTTCAGCATGAAGTGTAGATCTTTGCAGATACCTGTACGAATCCCTTTTCGTTGTGTATCTGCCAGGAACTTATGCCCGTAATTGACACGCCCCATATTTTCTATTAGGACATCAAAACAAGAGAGCGCTTTCTTTTCTCCTTGATAGAAGATGTCCTCACCAATTTCTGTCTGGTACTGAGTTGCAACCCATTTACCATCTACAAATAGCTGAGCTCTGTCTCGACCATCAATGATGCGGATGCGTTCTTCTTCTGCATCCCAACTAGCTTCTGTACGATAGAGTAGATAGCCGTAGCTTTGTCCCAACTCTTCCATTTTCTTAGGATAGAGACTTTTAGTTGGACTTGTTAGGCTATCCAAGGTTTCAAATAGAGAAACTTTCTCAACCAGTGGAATGTTTTCAACTTCCATGCTCTCTTTGTAAAGCGGTTCTAATTGTGGATACTCAGGATAGTAAGTCGCCATCATTTCTTTAACTGCCATGTATTTAGCAGTTGGATTGCCAGCTTCATTAAGGAGAGCGTCATAATCATAAGATGTTACTTGTGGTAAATCAATAGTTCCTCGAGCTGAACAACCATTCATAAATCCAAAGTTGGTTCCACCGTGGAACATGTAAAGGTTGATAGAGGCTTGCTCTAGCACCTCATGTACGGCTTCTGCTAACTCCTCTGGATCACGCGTGATGACTGGTTCTTTCCATCGGTTAAACCATCCATCCCAGAATTCCATACACATGAGTGGCCATTTCTTGCCATACTCATCAAAGAACTCTTGCATTTGCGAGAAGTTAAAGTTAGCTTTTGAACCAAAGTTCCCTGTCACAAAGAGATCATCTTCAATCAAGGTACCAGCTTTCAGAGTTGCTCGCCATGGACCATCAGATGTAAAGAGCGGACAAGTCACTGAACGTTCTTCCATCAATCGGCGAATCTCACGCAAGTAGGTTTTGTCCTCACCGTATGAACCGTACTCATTTTCAACCTGCATCATGAGGATGTTACCACCATTGTCCAACAATCTTGAAACAAGACGCGGAAGTAAATGATCGTAGTAACGTCCTACCATTTCAACAAAGGCTGGATCAGAGGAACGGATTCGCATGTCTTTATTTAAAAGCCATGCTGGTAAACCACCGAATTCCCACTCTGCACAGATAAAGGGAGATGGTCGAACAATAGCATACAAGCCTAAGTCCTGAGCTGTCTGAAGAAATTTTTCAATATTAAGATTGCCTTCAAAATTGAAGTTTCCTTCAGTTGGCTCATGCAAATTCCAAGCGACGTATGTTTCAACAGTGTTAAAACCTAAAGCCTTGAGATTGTACAATGAATGATACCAGTCTTCTTCAGGAATTCTAAAATAATGAATGGCACCAGATAAAATTTTGAATGGTTTCCCATCTAGGTAAAAATCATCCTCAATTTTAAACCTTGTCATTTTACCACCCCATACTTTTCCGTTTGCGCTTTCATTTGTTGTTATATTAAATGATAAACTAATGAATCCATCTTGTCAATAGATTTTTCGAAAAATTATTTAAAATTTTTTTCTTTTTACTGAATTGTTTTCTAAAAATTCTTGTAAAAAAATTTTTTTCTTAAATATTTTTCGATCTAGATAGCATAAATGTATGAGTTTATAACCGTAAATAATATGTAAGTCAATCGCTTAGAATATTATTTTTATTTTTTTACATTATTTACTATCATTTTCAAACTATTTATGGTAAAAATCGAAGATGGAGAAGGAAAAAAATGAGGTGAAAATATGGCAATTCCAAAAGTATCAATATATCAAAGATGAATTGAAAAAAACAAAAATCATTTCAGGTCAATTTGCAAGTGGCGACAAGTTCTACACTGAAGCAGAATTGATTGCAATGTATGACGTAAGTTCGATCACTGTTGTTCGCGCCTTTAAACGACCTTGCTAAAGACGGTTATATTGTCCGCCAACAAGGAAAAGGGAACCTTTGTGGCTCGCGCTCGCAAGCACAAACTCGTAGAATTTTCTGATGTAGAAATTTTTTTGAAACCAAGGACGATAAAGTCACTGTTCTTTCCATTGAACGCGGTAACGATCTTAACTACTTAGAAAAATTGGGATTGCGTGGCGATCAATTTTATTACAAAATCGAACGTATCCGTGAATCTAACGGTGTTACTTATATCTACCACACATCTTATATCCCTGAACAATACATCAATGCAAACTATCCAAATCTTGAATACTATAGTTCTATCTATAATCGTTTCAAATTGGACTACCACATTCACATGAATGACGAGCATTTTGAAGAAATCAATGAAATTGTATTTCCAACTCCAGAACATGCTGCTTCTATCCTAGGAATCGACGCTCAATTCCCAACTGTTCTCCAAACCAAGACAACTAAACTTGAGTCAACTGGCCAAGTGTTGGAATACATTGAAACTTACAAACGTTCTGATTTCTATAAGATTAAATTTATCTCATGTGATCGCGATCACTAAACATTAAAAAGTCTGAGACAATTGTTTCAGGCTTTTCTGTTTTTCATTATAGCACGCCAGCTTTTAGTAGGAAATATCAAATGACTTTAAACTATAATTTGGAGAAATTTTACTAAAAAAACAGAGTAAAAAAATTGAAAAGTTTAGTTCAAATTAAATAACTTCTATATTTTTTTATAGGTATTTTTATTAAAATACTTGACTTTACTAGATTCAGATAATACAATGGAATCAGCATGTGAAAACGCTACCAAAACAATAAATTAGGAGGTTATTTAATGAAACCAGAAAATAAACAGCGTTTCTCTATTCGTAAATACGCAATCGGAGCAGCTTCTGTCTTGATCGGCTTTGCCTTTCATGCGCAAGCTGTTGCCGCTGATGGAGTCGTACCTACTACAACAGAGAATCAACCTACTATCCAAGCCGCAGGAGAATCGTCTCCACAGGCCAGCGAAGAAAAACTTGAAACTAGTCCTACACCAGAAGCCGTAGCTCCTGCAGCTCCAGTGACACCTATAACAAACACTGAAGCACCAAAAGTTGAAGCTACTCCTGCACCTATCGTAGAAAAAACTGTTGCAACCGAAGAAACTCCAGCAAAACCAGAAGTAACTGAAGAAGCTAAGCAGCCAGAACCAGAAAAGGTAGAAAACAAAGAAGTTGCTAAAGTTGAAGCTCCTGTAGTCGCTACAGAGAAAGCAGCTCAAGTCAATGAAAAACTAGCTAAAAAGAAAATCGTTTCAATCGATGCAGGGCGTAAATACTTCTCTCCTGAACAACTGAAAGAAATCATCGACAAAGCTAAACACTATGGCTATACTGATCTTCATCTCCTAGTCGGCAATGATGGCTTGCGCTTTATGCTTGATGATATGTCTCTAACTGTAGGGGACAAGACTTATGCAAGCGATGATGTCAAACGTGCTGTTGAAAACGGAACAAATGCCTACTACAACGATCCAAACGGCAATCACCTAACTGAAAGCCAAATGACCGACTTGATTAACTATGCTAAGGATAAAGGTATCGGACTTATCCCATCTGTTAACAGTCCTGGTCACATGGATGCTATCCTCAATGCCATGAAAGAACTGGGTATTGAAAAGCCTAACTTTAACTATTTTGGTAAAGAATCAGCACGTACTGTCGACCTTGACAATGAAAAAGCAGTTGCCTTCACAAAAGCTTTGATTGACAAGTATGCAGGCTACTTTGCTGGTAAGTCTGAAATCTTCAACATCGGTTTGGATGAGTACGCTAACGATGCTACTGATGCTAAAGGATGGAGCGTACTTCAAGCCTATAAATGGTATCCAGAAGATGGATTCCCAGACAAGGGCTATGACAAATTCATCGCCTATGCTAATGACCTAGCTCGTATCGTCAAATCTCACGGTCTAAAACCTATGGCCTTCAACGACGGTATCTACTATAATAGCGATACAAGTTTTGGTACCTTTGACAAGGACATCATCGTCTCTATGTGGACTGGTGGCTGGGGCGGTTACGATGTCGCTTCTTCTAAATTACTAGCTGAAAAAGGACACGAAATCCTCAATACTAACGATGCTTGGTACTACGTTCTTGGCCGTAATGCTGACGGGCAAGGTTGGTACAACCTCGATCAAGGATTGAACGGCATTAAGAGCACACCGATTACTTCTGTACCAAAAACTGAAGGAGCTGACGTTCCTATTATCGGTGGTATGGTAGCTGCTTGGGCTGATACTCCATCTGCTCGCTACTCTCCATCTCGTCTCTTCAAACTCATGCGTCAATTCGCAAACTCAAATGCTGAATACTTCGCTGCTGATTACGAGTCTGCTGAACAAGCTCTGAAAGAAGTTCCAACAGACCTTACTCGCTACACAGAAGAAAGTATTGCAGCCGTTAAAGAAGCTGAAAAAGCCATCCGTGCTCTCGATAGCAACCTCAGCCGTGCTCAACAAGATACTATTGATCAAGCGATCGCAAAACTCCAAGAAGCTGTTAGCAACTTGACCTTCACTCCAGAAGCTCAAAAAGAAGAAGACGCTAAACGCGAAGTTGAAAAACTAGCTAAGAACAAGGTAATCTCTATCGATGCTGGACGTAAATACTTCACGCTAGACCAACTTAAACGTATCGTTGACAAGGCTAGTGAGCTCGGCTACTCTGACCTTCACTTGCTCCTTGGAAATGATGGACTTCGCTTCCTCTTGGATGATATGAGTATCTCAGCAAACGGCAAGACTTATGCAAGCGACGATGTGAAAAAGGCCATCATAGAAGGAACAAAATCTTACTACGACGATCCTAATGGAACTACTTTGAACCAAGCTGAAATCACTGAGCTTATCCAGTATGCTAAGGACAAAGGTATTGGACTAATTCCAGCTATCAATAGCCCAGGTCACATGGATGCTATGCTTGTCGCTATGGAAAAATTAGGCATCGCAAACCCTCAAGCTAACTTTGACAAGGTTTCAAAAACAACTATGGACCTTGAAAACGAAGAAGCAATGAACTTTACAAAAGCCCTTATCGGCAAGTACATGGACTTCTTCGCAGGCAAAACTAAGATCTTTAACTATGGTACAGATGAGTATGCTAATGACGCTACCAATGCTCAAGGTTGGTACTACCTCAAGTGGTATGGTCTCTACGGCAAATTTGCTGAATACTCTAATAGTCTAGCTGCCATGGCTAAAGAAAAAGGTCTTCAACCAATGGCCTTTAACGATGGCTTCTACTACGAAGACAAGGATGATGTTGAGTTTGATAAAGACGTTATCATCTCTTACTGGTCTAAAGGATGGTGGGGTTACAACCTTGCGTCTCCTCAATACCTAGCAAGCAAAGGTTATAAATTCCTTAACACGAATGGAGATTGGTACTACATTCTCGGTCAAAAACCAGAAGATGGCGGTGGCTTCCTCAAGAAAGCTATTGAAAATACTGAAAAAACTCCATTTAACCAACTAGCATCAACTAAATACCCTGAAGTTGACCTACCTACTGTTGGTAGTATGTTAGCTATCTGGGCTGATAGACCAAGCGCTGAATACAAGGAAGAAGAAATCTTTGAACTCATGACTGCTTTTGCAGACCACAACAAGGACTACTTCCGTGCTGACTACAAAGCGCTACGCGAAGAACTTGCTCAAATCCCTGAAAACTTAGAAGGATACAGTACAGAAAGTCTCGACGCTCTCAAGGCTGCTAAAGACGCTCTTAACTACAACCTCAATCGTAACAAACAAGCTGAATTGGACACACTTGTAGCTAATCTCAAAGCTGCTAGACTTGGTCTCAAACCAGCTGCCACTCACTCAGGAAGCCTCGATGAGAGTGAAACTGCTGCTACAGTTGAAAATCGACCAGAGCTTCTAGTTAAGACAGAAGAAATTCCGTTTGAGATTGTTAAGAAAGAAAATCCTAACCTTCCAGTAGGACAAGAGAAAGTCATCACTGAAGGTGTCAAAGGTGAACGGACTATCTATCTTTCAGTTGTGACCGAAAATGGCAAGCAAACAGAAACAGTTCTTGAAAGACAAGTAACGAAAGAAGCTATCAATCAAGTTGTCGAAGTTGGAACATTAACAACACATGTAGGAGACGAAAAAGGTCAAGCTCCTGTTGTAAATAAACCTCGTGTAGTCATCGAAGATGAAGAAATTCCATTTACAACCATCACTCGCGAAACTCCTTCACTACCTAAGGGACAAACTCGTGTTGTAACTGCAGGTGTCAACGGTCGTCGTAGCCATTTCTACTCTGTGACTACTGCTGATGATGGATCTGAAGTTAAAACATTGGTTACTAGTGTTGTCGCTCAAGAACCAGTCGCTCAAGTGATCGAAGTTGGCAACCCTGTCACTCACGTCGGTGATGAACATGGTCAAGCAGCTATCGCTGAAGAAAAACCAAAATTAGATATTCCAAATGAACCAGCTCCAGCAACTGTTCCTGCTGAGGAAAACAAAGCTCTTCCTCAAGGCCCAGCTCCTGTAGCAAAAGAAAATAAACTTCCTGAAACAGGAAGCCAAGGTTCAGAATGGTTGATTGCTACTGGTCTTATGACTGCTCTCACAGCTTATGGACTTAGCAAGAAAAAAGATTAAGCACAAATAAAAAGCGGGACAAAAGTCTCGCTTTTTTGTTTTATTGTTAGTCACCCAAACCGATGCGTTCGAAGATATCATCCACACGTTTGGTGTAGTAAGTTGGGTTGAAGATTTCGTCGATTTCTTCTTGACTGAGGCGTGAAGTCACTTCTGGGTCTGCTTCAAGAAGTGGTTTGAAGTCTACTTGGTTATCCCAAGATTGAGCTGTCTTTGGTTGTACAAGGTCGTAAGCTTGCTCACGTGTCATACCTTTTTCAATCAAGGCAAGCATGGCACGTTGGCTGAAGATCAAACCAAATGTAGAGTTCATGTTGCGGATCATGTTTTCTGGGAAGACAGTCAAGTTCTTAACGATGTTTCCGAAACGGTTGAGCATGTAGTCAATCAAGATGGTTGTATCTGGTGCGATGATGCGCTCAGCTGATGAGTGAGAGATATCACGTTCGTGCCAGAGAGCGACGTTCTCAAAGGCTGTAATCATGTGACCACGGATCACACGCGCAAGACCGGTCATGTTTTCAGAACCGATAGGGTTACGTTTGTGAGGCATAGCTGAAGAACCTTTTTGACCTTTGGCAAAGAACTCTTCCACTTCACGTTGTTCTGATTTTTGAAGACCACGAATTTCAGTCGCCATACGCTCAATAGAAGTTGCGATGCTCGCAAGAACTGCAAAGTACTCAGCGTGAAGATCACGAGGAAGCACCTGTGTAGAGATTTCTTGAGCACGGATACCCAATTTATCGCAGACGTATTTTTCAACGAATGGTGGGATGTTGGCAAAGTTACCAACCGCACCAGAAATCTTACCAGCTTCCACACCAGCAGCTGCATGCTCGAAACGCTCGATGTTACGTTTCATTTCGCTGTACCAAGTCGCTAATTTAAGACCAAAAGTTGTTGGTTCAGCGTGCACACCGTGGGTACGCCCCATCATGATAGTGAACTTGTGTTCTTTGGCTTTGTCAGCGATGATGTTAAGGAAGTTTTCAAGATCCTTGCGGATGATGTCGTTGGCTTGTTTGTAGAGGTAACCATATGCCGTATCTACCACGTCAGTAGAAGTCAAACCATAGTGAACCCACTTACGCTCTTCACCAAGAGTCTCAGAAACCGCACGCGTGAAAGCCACCACATCGTGACGCGTTTGCTGCTCGATTTCCAAAGATACGGTCAATGTCAAAATCCGCCTTCTCGCGAATCAAAGCCACATCTTCCTTAGGGATTTCCCCCAACTCAGCCCATGCTTCGTCAGCCAAGATTTCCACCTCAAGCCAAGCACGGTATTTATTTTCTTCAGTCCAAATGTTCGTCAAATGTTCGCCATTTCAGGGCGAGAGTAACGTTCGATCATGTTTTTCTCCTTAATCTTTTACTAAATTAATTGTACTAATTCTAAAGTATCTCTCACATAAACACTCAAATCAAATGGTGCAATTATCTGATTATAGGATGTATCCACTTTGGTCGTGATGAGGATCTGAACAATAATTTTGTATATCTCTAAATTTACTTAGGTAAGGATATAATCTTTTAAAACTACTATAATCCTCATCATCTTCAGATTTTTCTATAAAATCTATATAATTTTTCAACCACAATTGTTCAATATTCATTTCCACCCTTATCTTTGCAATTCAAGCAATGTTTTATAGAACTTCAATTTTTAAACATTCGTTTCTAATATAGGACGAATATCGCTTTTTATTGCAAATAACTGTTCACTAGGAGCATCATCAAAAATTATGTAATTTTTCAATTCGTTGTATCAATAATGTTTTTGTTTCTGCACTAAAATTATTCTTCACTAACAAATGAGTATCTCCATTATATTAGTCATTTCCATGCACAAGGTATTTTTCTTTAGGAATCCTACTATGCAAGTCATTAGCGAAATATAAATCATGTGAAAAATAAACATCTGTTTAACCTTGTTAGAAAGTTGAGAAATCAAAGTTATTGTTCTATTTTTCTATGTGCTATCCATGCTATTGAAAGGATCATCAAAAAAATAATTATTTGTTTCTTAAGATTCTCCTCTCCCATCATATCTAACCTTGCCAAGAATAAAGCAAATGAAATTGCATTCTTATCACCATCACTAAGATAAAAATCGAGATACATCTCTTTTTACCTAAACTTGTCTGAATACCATTGATCTCCAGATTGAAAAATTATACTTTGTAAACTAACTGATTTACTGTAGAGTGGTTTAATGTCTTTTGATAACAATAGAATCTGTAAACTGTCTTAAATAATAATTTACTTTATCACAATAATCTCCTACAGATATTCTGATAAAATTCTTTTTACAATAGGAGAAAAGTTCTTTTTGTTCGCTTAGTTAATTTCGCTAACTCCTCACGTTTATCGCTCACAAACTTTCTATTAATTTTCTCTATATGTTGCTTTCGCTTATTTGTTTTCGATTTGCGAATTTGTTCTTTTTGTCCAAGATGGATTACGCCTTATTTGTTTACTTATTCTTGAAATATTCTTTAAATGTCTTGTAAGTTCTTGATCGATTGATATCATCATTACTTTTAAAAAGAAAACTAAACTCATCATTTGAAAAATTTAAGCATATACATTATCACTAAAATAAAAACTATTAAAGACTTTATAATAGGATTCTGTCTCGTCCCACGAACCATCAACGAAATTATAGTTTTTCTTCTCCCAAAAACGTATTTCTATGTCATCAGTTGAAAGTAATTCTATGTTTTTACTTACTAAATCACTGTTACCTTCAGCTAATGATTGAAAAATCAAAAGATAATGTCGTTTTGCCCTGATCCATTATGGGCAAATATAATATTGTTTTTAAATTCCCATCCCATTCAGATTGACTTTTATTAGGTTTAAAAATTTGAAAACGTTCCTAAATTTTTAACTGTTGTTTCTTTTAACATAAACTGCAACTTTCTGTATTTAAAGGTTCAATCTATCACTCAAACTCATCTTTCCCAATCCATACAGATGGATAGTGATCGAGTGTATTCAGATCCGTATCCAGCGGTATGTCATAGATGGCTAAATAGTTTTCAGGATATTGAGCAACTAGCTCTTTCATACTTAGCTTTCACCTTTTCGTGATCACTACTAGCATACAAGACTTCGACGACTGCTCCAGTATCTTCTCTTTTTCAACAAATGCGTTGACAATGAGTTGTATCATAAAACCACCTAAATCGAAATACCCTTCATATTTGCTTTCAGAATAGGCATCTTTCACACTTAACTCCTGACCGGTCTGATAAACACTTTGACAACAATAAAAGATGTCCTGTTTATCATTGTGCAAAGTCATAATTTTTCGGGTCAGCTCATTTTTCGCAAACATGACTTTCATGGCTTTACCTGCTATCCAAGCCGGAATTTTGTAAGGTAAGAGTTCTGCCTTATAAAGGTTCAAATTTACCCCACGCGCTTCTACGACTTTCAAAAGCCTCTCGAGATGGCCTTGATGGCTAATGATAATTCGAAGAACTATTCATCAAGTTCAAAGCCAGTTCTTCTGGATTTTCCAGATTTCCTGAGCGAGCAGCTGTCGAAGTGACACCTGCGTTAATCGCCATGTGAATCCAAATCCACTCGACCATATCATGAGGCACTTCCCACTTCAAATCTGCAGAAACTAGTAAAGCCGTCAGATCAGCATAGTTAGAAATGTGTGCTTTTTGCTCACCTTCTAGCATTAAATGGTCGAACAAGACACCATCCAAATGGTTCTCCTGCATGTGACCACCCGCTGTCGGAAAGGCCAAAATATAGTCGTAATCCCCTGCCCACTTTTGGACCTCTTTTCGAGTATCCCAGAAATTACAGAAGAAAACAAGGGTGCCTTTGATATTGTTTTTTCGCAAGGTTTCCACAGCTTCTTTGACAAGCCCATGACGCACACTGAGAAAAATAAAATCATATTCCGAATGAGCTTCCGCCACATGAACCTCATAGATATCATGCTTATTCTCACCTTTGGAATGATAGCGACCATCTAGCAGATCAACTGACAACTCCTTCGGTGCATTGTTTTTCTTACTATCTCTCAGTACGTGTTCCACTTGATGGCCTGCTTTTTGAAAGGCGTAGGCATAAGTGGTCCCGATCACTCCGAGTCCTAGAATCGCTATTTTCACTTAAAAATCAATCCCTTTCCCAAACTCTTCCACACTATCCGGTACATCACTAAACAAAGTCACATGTCCCATCTTGCGGTTGTGCTTTGCCTCTATTTTACCATACATGTGGAGGTGGGCGCTTGGATTTTCTGTGACATATTGTTCAGCAGCCTCGACATGCTGGCCGAGGACATTGAGCATGACGGCTGGGGCATGCAGGTGGATAGCTGGCAATGGTGTTCCCAGAACACCGAGAATATGGGTATCAAACTGCGAGAAGTCACAGGCTTCAATCAGAATAGTGGCCAGAATTGTGTGGGACGTGGCGCAATTTCATTGACAATGATGTCATCAGCAGTCGCAAACATTTCCACACAGAGCGTTCCAGATAGTTCAGCTGTTCTGCGATTCGCACTGCCATAGCTTTGGCTTTTTCTGCTAGACTTTGCTGAAATGCGAGCTGGCACAATGGTCTTTGAAAGAATGTTGTTGCGGTGGATATTTTCCTGAACTGGGAAAACTGTCACGTCCTTACCATTACCTGACACGATGACAGAAATCTCAAGGTCAAAGTTGACAAATTCTTCTAAAGACACAGTCTGCTGAGTCAGCTAGCGCATAGGCTTCTTCCAAGTCTGCTTCGAACGAATGACCTTCTGACCCATGCCCATCGTAACCACCAGTCGCGGTCTTGAGGACATAGTTTTTCGACAGGTCAATATCTGCCAAGTCTTGGCTTGAAGTCACAACCTTATAAGGGCAACAGTGACTTGTGCCTTGTTTGAGAAAAGTCCTTCTCAAAAGATGCGATTTTTGAGGAAATACGGAGCAGGTCTGTTCCCTTGAGGGAAGCTGACCATCCTTTGATAACCGCATCCAAACCATCAGCATCGACATTTTCAAACTCATAAGTGAGAACATCACAGCAATCTGCCAACTGACGAAGAGCGTTCACATCGTTATAAGAGCCACGATGATTTCCGCCACGCGAGAGGCCGGACAATCCGCTGCAGGATCCAGCGCGATAACCTTATGACCCCATATAGATTGCAGAAATGGCCATCATCTGACCAAGCTGACCGCCACCGATAATTCCGATTGTTTTTAGATGAGCTCATTTGTAGACTCCTCTGCGATTTTTCCTTGCTCTTCTGCGAAATTAGTAAGTGCTAGTCGCGATGGTTTCGTCTTCTACTGAGAGGAGACGGAGGGCAAAGAGGGCAGCGTTGGTCGCACCCTGCTTCACCGATCGCCATAGTTGCGACAGTACGCACCCGGCATCTGAACGATGGAATAAAGAGAATCCACACCGCTAAGCGCACGAGACTTGACGGGTACACCCGATGACTGGAAGGGTAGTCTTGGCAGCAACCATCCCTGGCAAGTGGGCTGCGCCACCCGCACCAGCGATGATGACCTTGATGCCACGACTACGTGCTTCTTCGGCATGTTTGAACATGAGGTCCGGTGTACGGTGTGCGGAAACAACTTTCTTTTTCGTAAGCGACACCGAAGTTGTCTGAGGACTTCAGCGGCTTTTTGCATGGTTGCCCAGTCGGATTTTGAGCCCATGATGATGGAAATTACTGGTTTCATAGTTAATAATTTCCTTTTCTTTTTGATAATGGTCTTAGGTGGTGGGGACGGAAGCAAACCTTCGGTTTTCATTCCTAAACTTTTTGAGCCCTAGGTTCTCAAAGTTTCCCCGAGCCAGAACAGATCTCTGTTCTGGTCTTTTCACCACGGCAACCATTATCTTAGTTTAACTCGCTTTCGCTCGCCATGACAAATTTAGTAGCTGTTAATCTTTTATGGCCTTGCTTCCGATATCTGTCACGGTAGAAGAGGTCTTCTGTGTTTTGTTTGTTGAGTTCGTTGTAGATAATGTTTTGGCCGTCTTTGACGGTGTCTGCTGTTGTGACTAGCATGTAGACACGTCCGCCGTTTGAGAGGAGGTCTTGGCCATTTTCAGCGAATTTAGCACCAGCATAGTAAGTGATGATGTCGCCTTCTGTCTTGGCTGGAAGCTTGACACCCTTCTCATAAGCGAGTGGATATCCGTTTGATGCTACAACCACCCCCAGTGTCACACCCTTGTCCGTCCAAGTGATGGCTGGCTCTTTGCCATCCAAAAATGTCAGTGATATTTTGCGCAAAAGTCAGATGTCAAACGAGGCAAGATGATTTGTGTTTCAGGATCGCCAAAACGTGAGTTGAACTCGATGACTTTCGGTCCATCAGCTGTCAAGATAAGACCAGCGTAAAGGACACCAAGGTAGGGACGACCTTCTTTAATCATGCCTTCAAGAACCGGCTTGACAATGGTGTCAACCGCTGTGTCAACCACGCTCTGTGGTAAGTGAGGAACTGGCGCATAGGCACCCATCCCACCAGTGTTAGGGACCCTTGTCGCCATCATAAGCACGTTTGTGGTCCTGAGCTGTTGGCATGATGTAGAACTTGTCTCCATTGACAAAAGGCAAAGAGAGAAACTCTTCACCCCGTCAAGGAATTCCTCGATGACTACGCGCGCACCTGAGTCACCAAATTTATTGTCCAAAAAGCATCTCGTGAGCAGCTGACCGCGTGCTCAACTGTTTCAGCAACGACGACACCTTTTCCAAGGGCCGACCGTCTGCCTTGACGACGATTGAGCGCCTTTTTCTTCGATGTAGGCCTTGGCTTCCTCAAAAATTTGAAAATGTACCCATAGGCTGCTGTCGGAACGTCGTATTTGACCATGATTTCCTTTGGCAAAAATCCTTGGACCACTCCAGCTCAGCTGCAGCCTTTGTAGGACCAAAAGCTTTGAGTCCTGCCGCATTGAAAATCATCCACGATACCAGCTGCAAGGGCATCATCTGGACCGATAAAGGTCCAAGCAATGTCATTTGCTTTTGCGAAGTCAATCAGCTTAGAATGTTCGGAAATAGAGATATTTACCAAATCCAGACCATCTAAAGGTCATCCCGTCATTCCCAGGAGCCACGAAAAACTTTCTCAACGTCTTTAGACTCTAATAACTTCTTAGCAATCGCATGCTCACGACCACCTGAACCGACAACTAACAGCTTTCATCTCTATAACCTCTTTTGCGAATTATTTAATAATATTATACCACAAACGTTCGTTTTAATCTTGTTTCGTTCTGCCTTTTTAATCAAAAAAGGAAAGAAACTGTTTTCTCAATGTCATTAAGTTAGTAATCTAACTATTTGAATAGGAGATAGGATTGAGATCATCAAAGTGATTCTCTATCCTATCTTCTATTTTTAGCATGACAAATAAAGGTTTTTCACCCTATTTTTTGAGATTTATGTTACTCTATAGATGAAATCAACTACCGATTGGGCCTTTATTTTTCTTGGATATTTTCGATTCGGTCGAATAATAGATAACTGTTTCTTGAGGTAGTTTTTCAACTGGAGAGAAGAAAGGGAACCGTTAAAAAACAAACGGCAGGCATAAGTCGCATCTGAGAAACACACTTTATATCTTTTGCTTTTTGTGACTACTGTCGATGGCAACTTTGCGAGGTTACCCAACGACAAAAAGTTAAAATTTGTAAAATCGGGCAAGATTTCTTGGAGAATCCTTCCTTCTTTTTGGCATGAAAATTGACCAAGCCAATACTGTATTTCAGATCACGAAAACTAGTCTCTATGCCCCATCTGCTGGCGTAGAGATTTTTTAATTGTTGGACTGAATAGTCTGTATTTGTCACTAAAGTTTCGTATTTTCCTTCTTCCGCTTCTAAACGCACCAAACGAAAAGGAAGTTGGTATAGTTCAACAGGGTCATGTTTTTGACTTGTTTCTGGAAGAAAATCAAAAGTAGAATTGTGTGGAATAAAATGATAGTCATTGGGGAAATCACGATAAAGTTTTTTGAGCTGATTGGTTTGTTTTCGTGATAATTTTAGAGAAAAGTTTTGATCAAAACACTCTGTATTTGGCAAGTTGAAGGAGGAACGCATGGATTGTTTTCCATCTCGAATTCGGATGATATAAAGCCATCCTTTTTCTTGAAAATGAGCCATGAGATTGTAACTTTCATAGCCTCTATCCATGATAACAAGAGCTTTCTCGAAAGGGACAAGCCTTCATCATCTGAATCAGAGCTAAGCGCTCATGTTGCGTATGTTTGTCTTGAATAGAAACATCTCTATACACTCCAGTCGTCAAGTCGTATAGGGCATTTATGTGTATGAGATTATAGGATTTAACATCCGTTTGGGTTTTGGATAGAGGTTTCTGTATCCATGGGATTTCGAGGAATACAGATATCACTCCCATCTGCAGCGAATATCGGAAGATTGGTGTTAAGTGGAATAGGTGCTGTAAATTCTTTAAATAAGGTATAGAAAGCCTCAGGTTTTATCTGATAGCGTCTTTGAACAAAGGCTGAATTTGAAACTGTCAGTCTAGCATCTAGTAATTCTTTTGACAGTGATTTTCCTCCCATTCCCAGAATGGTACGAATCATGGTTTCTAGTGATAACCTTCTTTTACGAGTAAAGGCCTGTTCATCTTGTTTGACGAGCTCAACTTTTTGACCAAGGATACTCTGAATACTCTTATTCAAGTGGGCTTTTATCTGTTTTATCATGGGAAGTACCTCCTTAACTATCAGTTTAGCACATAAAAAAAGAAACCCAAATACAGAATTGTATTTGAATTTCTTAACTCAATGACATTGACTGTTTTTCTTCCCTTTTTGTTTTTAATGTCTAAAATGTCTCACGCCTGTAGAAGACCATGGTCAAAGCCGTATTTGTCCGCTGCTTCGATGGACTCTTGGTCACGGACAGAGCCACCTGGCTGGATGATCGCCTTGATACCTGCTTTTGGCGATTTCTTCCACGTTATCTGCAAATGGGAAGAAGGCATCTGAAGCAAGAACAGCGCCATCAAGACGGTCTTTGGCTTGGTCAATAGCGATGCGGACTGAAGCCACACGATTGGTTTGACCTGGGCCAACACCAAGTGTCATGTGGTCATTGGTCACGATGATCCCATTTGATTTGACGTACTTGATCGCCTTTCCAAGCAAACTCAAGAGCTGTCGCTTCTGTCTCAGTTGGTTGGCGTTTAGTCACCACTTGCCAGTCAGCTGGGACTTTCTTTCACAACGTCTTGGTTTTTGAACGAGGAGACCACCAACAACACCTGTGTATTCTGCTTCTACTTCGCTAGCATCTTGAGCGTCAAATGGCAAAGGCAAGGATGCGCAAGTTTTTCTTCTTAGTCGTCAAAGATTTCAAGCGCTTCGTCCGTATAGCTTGGTGCGATGATGATTTCAAGGAAAACGCCGTGCATCTTCTCAGCTGTCGCAGCATCCACCTCACGGTTGAGAACGACAATTCCACCAAAGATAGACACTGGGTCAGACTCATAAGCGTAGTCCCAAGCAGTTTCGATATCATCAGCTTGACCGATCCCACATGGGTTCATGTGTTTGAGAGCCACCACGGTTGGACGATCTTTGAAATCACGGATGATACGGATAGCGGCATCAGCGTCACGGATATTGTTGAAGGACAATTCTTTACCGTTCAACTGTTTCGCTGAAGCGATGGAGTAATCCGTTGGCAAAGCTTTTTGGTAGAAGTCTGCATCTTGTTGAGGATTTTCACCGTAACGCATTGGTTGCTTAAGGTCATAAGTCAATGTGAGTTTTTCAGGTTTTTCTTCACCCACTTGAGCAGTGAAGTATTCTGCGATCAAAGCATCATAGGCTGCCGTATGGCGGAATACTTTAGCTGCCAAACGTTGGCGAGTTTCGTAACTTGTTTCGCCGTTGGCTGCCAATTCGTCCAAAACCACAGCATAGTCAGCTAGGATCTACCACAACTGTTACGCTAGCGTGGTTTTTCGCTGCTGAACGAAGCATAGATGGCCCACCAATATCGATGTTTTCAACCGCATCCGCGTAAGTCACGTCTGGTTTAAGGATGGTTTCCTTGAATGGGTAAAGGTTGACCACAACAAGGTCAATCAATTCGATATTATTGTCCTTAGCAGCCTCTAGGTGACTATCGAGGTCACGACGAGCGAGAAGACCACCGTGAATATTTGGGTGGAGGGTCTTCACACGACCGTCCATCATTTCTGGGAAACCAGTCACATCGTCGATAGCAATAGTGTCTACTCCAGCATTATCAAGGGCAACTTTGGTACCACCTGTTGAGATGATGTCCCAACCGAGTTTTTGTAGTTCTTGGGCAAATTCAACGATGCCCGCTTTATCTGAGACTGAAATAAGTGCTCGTTTTGTCATTTTTTCTCCTTACTTATTGGAATAGACTGAGGAAACCTGAGTTAAATTCATCTTCTCTAATCTTTCGTCTAGCTTTTAGAATATTATTTCTTGATAAAGACTGCATTTTGACTTGAAAACTCATAAAAATAATCTATTAATTCACTATTTTCAATATCAAAAGTCTCAACTCATTCCAAATTCTGAATTAATAAATATATTAATCCTTTCAAACCATTCTTTTCTGCTTCTAAAAAAACAAAAACTGGTTTTTCTCCGCCATTCTTCAAATAATTTGAAATTCGTTTCAAAAATAATACTCACTGTGAAGTTCGTAAATTTTTCATCAACATCCGATAATTTAATATCTTTCTTATTCAGCGAAGCAAAAGGAACCAATTCTAAATTACATATATCTAACTTTAGATACTTTTTCTTTATTTTCCCAATCTAAGTTTTTCTCCAAGAAAGCAACAGCTTTATCTACCAATAAATTCTCAGTCTCTATTTTCACCTAATAATGCACTGTAGTAATCTTTTCTAATATAATAACACTCGAATTTAATAAAACTGTTTTAGTTCTTTGAAAACTCTGGTCTCTTTTTCAAAATTATCCCAGTAGATTATCTCAATTTCTTGATCAATTATATTCTCATTTCTGCACTATTTTCTTAATTACATCATCTTCTTCCCATTTTCTCACTGCTCTGGGAAACATCCTCGTTTAATGTAGTTTTTCTTTTTTTTTGCTAGATTTCAATAAATTCACTATGTTAATAATCTTCTCCAAATCCCAAATACCTTTCAGCCACACCAGGATTATAAACAAACAAATGATATAAATTTCGCATTTTCATAATCTCCTTGAACATGTGTAGGGATAATGTATCTTGTTGCAGGTTTATATTTTTTTCCTCATTAGGTTCAATCCATGAAAAAATTCATTATTTGGTTTTGTTAAACATTTCATAAATCATTTCAATCAACTGTATCACCCTTTATCATTTTTCCCATGGATTATAATCACTGATATCTTTTATTCCCAGTTTTTCAACTTTTCTTTAAAAATCCATATCTTATCTCCTCTCACTCCCAAACGTTCCAAGACTTCTGGATAGAGTTTGTACTCTGCTTTCATGGATGCGAGTTTCGAAAGTATCAAGGGTATCCCTTCAAGGCGTGTACACGGGACTTGTTTGATGACCTTACCCAGTATCAACTCCAGAATCCACCCAATGAATGGTCACCAGACTGCTCAGCAACACCTGCATTCCAAGCATCCTCAATACCATGAGCACCTGGAAATTCAGGGAGATAAGCTGGGTGAATATTGATGATACGGCCTTCATAAGCTGCTAGCAAGGTTGGGCCGACGATTTTCATATAACCGGCCAAACAAACCAAATCAATCTGGTGTTCATCCAAGAGTTTGACGATAGCTTCTTCATAAACTCGCTTTATTGTCAAATTCCTTGAGTTCAAAGGCATGGCTAGCCACACCAAGGTTTTCGCACGTTCTAAGACATAGGCATCCCGGTGTTCTGAAAAGACAAATTCTACTGGAAATTGTTCTGCAATCACCTGAAAGTTTGAGCCGTTGCCAGAGGCAAAAACAGCAATCTTTTTAGCCATTATTTAATCACCACACTTGCGCCATCTTTCTTCACAATACGACCGATTTCATAAACAGGTTCGTCAAGAAGTTCTTTGACACGTTCCACATTTTCTGGTTTCACTGCAAGCATGAGACCAATCCCCATGTTGAAAATTTCAAACATTTCTTCATGTTTAATTTGGCCATATTTTTCAAGAGCTTTGAAAATTGGAAGAACCGGGACTTTGCTTTCGTCAATTTCAGCAGCCAAGTCATCTGCGAACATACGTGGTACATTTTCGATGAAACCACCACCTGTGATGTGGGCAATCCCATTCACCAATTCTTCTTTGATGAGTGGCAAAGCCGCTTTGACGTAGATACGAGTTGGCTCCAAAAGAACGTCTTTCAGTTTTTTACCTTCCAACTCAGGCAATACTTCTTCACCTGTGTAATCTGCAAAGACACGACGAACAAGTGAATAACCATTTGAGTGGATACCACTTGAAGCAAGCCCCAAAATCACATCCCCTTCAGCTACTTTTGAACCGTCAATGATTTGAGATTTTTCGGCAACCCCGACTGCAAAACCAGCCAAGTCATAGTCGTCTTCGCCGTACATGCCAGGCATTTCAGCCGTTTCACCACCGATAAGGGCTGCACCAGCCTGCACACAACCTTCAGCAACACCAGCAACGACCTGCTCCAATTTAGCTGGTTCATTTTTACCAGTTGCGATATAGTCGAGGAAGTAAAGGGGCTCAGCACCTGCAGCGATGATATCGTTAACACACATAGCGACACAATCTTGACCGATCGTATCGTGTTTGTCGTACTTGATAGCAAGCATCAGCTTTAGTACCAACACCATCTGTACCTGAGATCAGAAACAGGTTCTTTGACACCTGTTTTTGAAAGAGTCAAACATACCACCGAAAACCACCAAGAGCTCCCATGACACCTGCACGCTCCGTACGAGCAACGTGTTTTTAATTCGTTCAACAACTTCATAACCCGCTTCAACGTCTACGCCAGATTTTGCGTAAGCATTTTTATTTGTCATTTGTTTTTCCTTTTCCTTTTCCTTCAATGGGATTTTATTTGTAAAACTCGTTTTTCTTCCAACTTCACGATATTCTTCTTCATAATCATAGAGAGGAGTTGGATATTTCCCATCAAAAGTAAGCCACACAGAGGCCGCCATTTGGCTTTGTCTGTTTCGATATCAATAGAATCAATCAAGCCATCGATTGACAAAAGATACGTCAGGCTATCTGCACCAATAATATGCAGTGTTTCTCAACCGTGTGATTGGCCGCAATCAATTCCTCACGACTCTGAATATCAATTCCCGTAGAAACATGGGATAGGCAAGAGCTGGGCTACCGATCGCTACGTGAACTTCTGTAGCTCCTGCTTCTTTCAATAACTTACAATACGACGAGATGTTGTCCCTCGTACAATCGAGTCATCGATCATGACCACGCGTTTGCCTTTCACGACACCGGATACGGCAGACAAACTTTCATCGAACCCCTTGCTCGCGCAATTCTTGAGTTGGTTGGATAAAGGTCCGTTGCGTATATTGGTTTTTAATCAGCCCATTTCATTTGGTAGCCCAGATTCTTCCGCAAAACCCATAGCTGCACTAAGTGATGAGTTTGGTACAACTCACGATATCAGCTTCATGTTGAACTCACGTGCCAATTGAGCTCCCATACGCTTTACGAGCTGTGGACATTGACACCCGTGGATGTTAGAGTCGGGCGGGCAAAAGTAGATATACTCCATGGAACAGATAGCCAGTTGAGTATCGTTTGTATAGCTGTCATACTGTGATGCCATTGTCATCGATGATGACAATCTCGCCTGGTTTCATCGCGAATCCACTCAGCACCAACTACTTCAAAGGCACAGGTTTCAGATGAAACCACGACTGCTCCGTTAGCCATTTTCCCAATTGACAGAGGACGGAAAGCCGTTTGGATCAAGGCTGCAATCAGCTTATCTTCAAAGCATCAGAGATAAGCAAAATCCACCTTTAACAAGACTGAGAGCTTCTTTGATCCTTACCCATCAAGGTATGGGATTGTGACTACGACGAATCAAGTGAGCCAAGATTTCTGAATCAGAGTTGAGCTAAAGATCGCTCCTCTATGTTCCAACTCTTGTTTGAGGGATTCTGGCATTGGTCAGATTCCCGATTGTGAGTCAAAGCCAAACTGCGTATCATGAAAGCGAAAGAGGAAAGGGCTGGATGTGTCTACAGAAGCTTCCCCAGCTGTCGCATAGCGCACGTGTCCAATCGCTCCAGTTCCCTGTCAACTTTATCCAAAGTTAGTAGGATTTTTGAAGACTTCTGATAGAAGCCCCATATCACGATGACGCTTAATTGATCCATGCGTCATTGGAGAGGATCCCTGCCCTCTCTGACCACGGTGCTGAAGACTATGTAGTCCGAAAATAGGTCAGTTTGCAGCATCTGGGTGGCCCCAGATACCCAAAATACCACATTCTTCATTAAGAGATTTAACTTCGTATGTCATTTTGTATACCTTTTATTTTCCAGTAAAGTATTTAACCGCTGATGCAAAGAGATGTTGGTCTTTATTTCCTGGAATATTTTGGAAGAGACCGTCTTCGAAACGTTCTGAGTGACCCATCTTACCAATAATTTGACCGTTCTTACTTGTAATACCTTCGATCGCATTGACAGAACCATTTGGATTGTATTTTGAATCCATGCTTGGTTTACCTTCAAAGTCAACGTATTGGGTAAAGATTTGACCATTGTCACGAAGCTCTGCAAATTCCTCAGCTGTCACGACAAATTTACCTTCACCGTGTGATACTGGAATGGCATGGATGTCACCAACTTCTACTCCAGCAAGCCATGGTGAGTTCGTGTTGGCAATCCGTGTTTCCACCATCTTAGCCACGTGTTGGTTGGCATCATTGTAGAAGAGGGTTGGACTCGTGCTGCTTGCATCTTCAAAGTTACCGTATGGAAGAAGACCTGATTTGACGAGGGCTTGGAATCCGTTACAGATACCAATAATCAAACCACCACGTTCGATGAAGTGATCAATGGCTGCACGTACTTTTTCATTGAGCAAGATATTAACGATAAATTTAGCTGATCCATCTGGTTCATCGGCTGCTGAGAAACCACCTGCAAAGAAGATAATATTAGCTTTTTCGATATTGTCAACCATGGTGTCAACAGACTTGACAATCGCTTCTTCGTTCAGTGTGACAAATGGTACCAAGTTGACTTTTGCACCTTCTTTTTCAAAGGCCTTAGCTGAATCGTACTCAGAGTTAGTACCTGGGAATACTGGGATGTAAACCACTGGTGTCTCAACTGTTTCTTTAGCTTTAATCACAGCATCTGATGCCACAGCAGGTACTTCTTCCAACTCAGTTGCTTGTGCAAATTCCGTTGGATAAACCTCTTCCAATTTACCTTGGAAGGCACTGTCAAGTTTGTGTCCATCAAGCGTTACACCATTGACAGTAAGTGTAAAGTCAGCTACTGTTTGTCCAATCTTGGCAACACCTGCAATCTCTTCAGGCGATGTGAAGACGAATCCACCCAATTGAGCTGTCAAGCTAGTGTCAAGAGTCATCTAATTCAACGTTTGCTCCGAATATGGTTACCAAATGTTGCAAGTGCAAGAGCTTCAACGACACCACCATATTTGACAGCTGATGCAGATGTGACTTTATGATCAGCTTGGATGGCTTCAAATTGAGCAAAGTTAGACTTGATAAGATCGAAGTCAATTTCTTGTGCCAAAGCTTGACCTGGAATGTAGTAAATATTTTCACCAGCAGCTTTAAATTCTGGAGAAAGAACCTTACGGCTATCTGCAGTTGTCACCCCAAAAGCAACCAAGGTTGGTGGTACTGTCAATTCTTCAAAGGTACCAGACATAGAGTCTTTACCACCGATAGATGGCAAACCAAGTTGAATCTGAGCTTCGATTGATCCAAGGAGAGCAGCTACTGGTTGACCAAAACGCTCTGCTTGTTTATCCATACGCTCGAAATATTCTTGATAAGAGAAACGAGCCTTAGACCAGTTTGCACCAGCAGCAGCAAACGAGCTGTTGCTTCGATTACTCGCATAGCAGCGCCATGATATGGAGACCATTCTGCTACATAAGGGTTGAATCCTTGCGCCATAACAGAAGCAGTTGTTGTCACGCCATGTTGGACTGGCAATTTCTGTACAGAAGCTTCCGTTGGTGTGATTTGGTAGCGACCACCGAGTGGGTGATTGACTGTTGAACGACCAACTGAGCTATCAAAGATGGTTTGTAAACCTTTTTGACTGGCATGGTTCAGGTCAGCCAAGACTTCAAGAGTATCAGCTTCAAGGGTTTCAGCAGATGTTTGACGTTCTTCTGGAAGCTTGACATCCTTGTCAACCACCTTAGCATCTACAACCACACGTACACCGTTTGTATCAAAGAAACGACGTTCCAAATCAACGATGGTTTCACCATTCCAGTGCATGACAAGATTTGGTTTTTCAGTCACTGTTGCAACGACAACAGCATCAATATTTTCTTTGTTACATTCAGCAACGAAGGCATCTACATCTTCTGGACGAACCACTACAGCCATCCGTTCTTGAGATTCAGAGATGGCAATTTCTGTACCGTTCAAACCTTGGTATTTCAATGGCACTTTGTCTAGATCAATTTCAAGACCATCTGCCAATTCACCGATAGCCACACAGACACCACCAGCACCAAAGTCATTTGATTTCTTGATCAGACGTGTCACTTCCCCATTACGGAAAAGACGTTGAATCTTACGTTCTTCGATGGCATTCCCTTTTTGAACCTCAGCACCAGCTGTTTCAACAGATTCAACCGTTTGAACTTTAGAAGAACCTGTCGCACCACCGACACCGTCACGTCCAGTCTTACCACCGAGCAAGATAATCACATCACCTGCTTCAGGTTTTTCACGGACAACATTTTCCTTAGGAGCCGCACCGACAACTGCACCTAGCTCCATACGCTTAGCAACGAAACCTGGGTGGAAGTATTCACGAACATAAGTTGTTGCCAAAGACCAATTTGATTACCATATGAAGAATAACCGTGAGCCGCTGTTTTTAGAAATCACTTGTTGTGGCAATTTACCAGCACGAGTTTCTGAAATTGGAGCTGTAATATCACCAGCACCTGAGATACGCATGGCTGGTAAACGTATGAACGACCCTGACAATGGGTCACGAATGGCACCACCGATACAAGTAGCCGCTCCACCAAATGGTTCGATTTCCAGTTGGGTGGTTGTGCGTTTTCGTTCTTGAACGATGAAGCCATGGTTCTTTGACACCATTGACATCCACTTCAATTTCAACTGAGCAGGCATTGATTTCATCAGACACTTCCATGTCATCCAAACGACCATTGGCACGCTCATAACGGCCAAAAATAGTCGCCATATCCATCAAGGTTTGAGGTTTTTCTGTACGTCCCAACTCATCACGCATGGCAATATACTTGTCATAAGTCGCTTGCAATTGTTTTTCAAATTTAGAAGCTGAGAAGTCGATGTTTTTCAACTCAGTCTCGAAAGTTGTATGACGGCAGTGGTCAGACCAGTAAGTATCCAAAACCTTCAACTCAGTCTCAGTTGGCACACGTCCAATAGACTTGAAGTAATCTTGAATGAAGAGAAGGTCATCCACTTCCATTGCCAATCCTTGCTCAGCCTTATACTGTGCAAAATCTTCTGCTGTATATGTTTCAAAGAAATCCAAGCTTGGAATGGTCTTGTCAGACTCAGAGAAATCCTGTTTCGCAATGCCAACAGTGATATCTTTGAAACGAGAATCCACTGGGTTCAAAAGGTAGTTTTTGACAGCTTCCAACTCATTTGCATCAATATCCTTGTTAACCAAGTAAAGTTGCGCTGTGTTCACTGTTACATCATTTGAACTACCAAGCAAAAGCAAAGCTTCTTGTGAAGATGCCGCACGTTGGTCAAATTGACCAGGCAAACTTTCGATCGCAAAAGAAAACATACTTCTCAAGATCAGCCTGAACGCAGCTTCGTCCAAAACAGTATCGGTCACTTGCTCAGGAAGATATGTTTTTCCGCACGCTGCAAACAAGTCCTCTGCCAAACCAAAAACATCGTAAACCTGAACAATCCGAAGATCCTTCAACGTTTTCAACTGAAGATTATGCTGCAATTCTTTTACTAAAGAGTCCGATTTCACACGAAAATCAGCTTTTTTCTCAACGAAAATACGTTTATCCATTTTATTTCCTTTATTTCTATTCAAATAGAGTTATCGAAGACGAAGGTTTTTACCCTTTCAAACAAGTTACTTCAAGCCCTGCAATTTCTCAATACAACTATATACATCCGTTAAACTGCCCTAAATCCCTGGAAAACATCCTTATCCATATGGTGCCCTTCAGCATCCCAAAGAGCGGCAGTTATCTGGTGAAAATTCGTCTGCCAAAGATAATCTTGCCATCCTATCAAAAACCAAATTCAATTTGAAAGTCAATCAAGCGAAGACCAATTTGTGCAAAACCAATCTTTTCAGCAATTCATTGATACGACGTTTCTTCCTTGATATAAAGCAATTTGCTCATCGTTGGCAATATCCAAGAACTTCGACATGCTCATCATTGATGAATGGGTCATCAAATCATCGTTTTTGTAGTAAAATTCAACGATTGGAGTCTCCAAGTCCAAACCTTCTTCACGCCAAAACGTTTTGAAAAGAACCCTGCAGTCACGTTACGAAGGACAACCTCCAAAGGAATGATTTTTGACTTTCTTTATTCAATTGTTCTGTGTCAGAAATACGTTCGATAAAAGTGTGTACACACCAGCAGCATTCAATTTTTCAAAAATAAGAGACGAAATCTGATTATTCAGCACACTCTTTTACCCTCAATGAGTCTCTCTTACGAGCTCCCATTCAGCATAGTGGCTTGGTCCTTGTAGACCGACTTAATCACATGTTCGTCTTCTGTATATAAATATCTTTAGCTTTCCGTATAAATTAATTGATTGTTTCTTGTTCTGGTGCCCGCCGCAGGACCAAATACTGATGGCTCTTGATTAGCTGAGTTGCCAAATGAGAAAATGGCCTGTCACAACCTGTCATGGCATGAGATTTTAGACGTTTACTGATAAGGATGGTTTGATCTGGTAAGTAAGTCCCAAGGATACATGAGACTGATCTGTATAGGTCAATTCTGAGTAGACCCTCATCACACCACAAAGACTTGATATTTTTTCAACACTCCAGCCAAAGCTCTTTACCCGTTCCTTAGAATAAGTCAATCCTGTTGGATTTGCAGGATAATTGAGAACTGCCTTGACCTGATTTCCTTGCCTGAAGTTGTGTTTCTTCCAAAGCCTGGAGTCAGGATAAATTTGATGTGTCTGCATCAATTTCGACGACACTAGCCCTAATTGTTTGATAATGGGGTTCATAACCTGATAGGCTGGTGTTGGCAAAGGACCATATCCAGGCTCCTGGATATTGTTTAGGTGGCTGAAAGAGCCTCAGTAGTTCAATCGTATTTAAAATTTCATCTTCTGTGGTAATGAAGTTGTATTTATCCAAGAATTGATTAGTCGTTGACGCAAAGCTAACAAGCCACTCATCCCTGTGTAATGGCTCTGATTAGCATCAATGGCGCCTTTAGTACTTCCTTGACATGCTCCGGCGTGGTAAAACTGGCCTCTAAAGTCAAACGCAAGACACCTGGAATCAGAAATGGCCTGATCAAACTGACGAATCAAGGAAATCTCAACTGATTTAAATTTTTATTAAAACGCTTTGTTAAATCCATAGCCACTCAAAAAAGATCTACCCCATTATACTATAAATTGAAAGTCATCGCAAAAAGCAACGACTCCAAGACAAATGATACAAAATTGACATTTTTCATCAAAATAGGACCTAGCTTATGCTAAATCCTATCATAAAATCATAATTAACAAATCTATCTATTCTTGGCCACGGGTTGCCAAGTACCTTAACTGATCACCGTGTTTTGCTAAGAAATCCTTCATTTCAGAATCTGGGATCTGACGAAGATAGAGATTAAACGATAGTATCGTCTCTTTCTGATGACAAGTTGACAAGATTAAATACTTATCAGACGTTTTAATCTTGATATTTGGATTTTGGTACGAGCTGACTCTATAGATATTTTAAGTTGGTAGTAAAATCTTTATCATCCGCAAAACTTGGTAAGATAGAAAGCAGTGGTTTCAGGAACGATGACTAAGCCCATTGCTCATAATAATACTTGCGCTCAGGGTGTTTCAATTCACAACATATGGATGTTGGATCAAAATACTTTTGTTTGTCGTAGTTCACATCGTTAAACATACGGTGATCTCCTACCTGGTACCACGAGCATGTCCAAACAACCAAGTCAAACGATCACTAAAGTCCTTCTTGTTGTCCATATCCATAAAGACAGTTCCCAAGAAAGGTTGGTTCCCACCCTCAAAAGTCTTATCTAAGTAGGTTTCATTATCCTTGTTTGTACAACAGGCTCATCTAACTCAGTACCAGGAGTATAAACATAGGCAACGCTTCAGGATTGACCGAAGTTAATTGAGCAACGGTTAGCTAAATAGTCTTTTTCCTTCGACTTGGCTCATATTTGACCTCTTTGCTACTTGCAGTAGATGATGAGCTAGTGTCTTTCTTTATCAGATGTAGTAGTTTCTCCAATGGATTAAAAGAAGAAACCACCACAAGAGCTAGAATAGCAACCAAAGTAAGAATAAGCGCAAGTCTTCCTAGGAACTAGAATTTTTCAGTTACGATTCATAAAATAAGATCCCCCATATAACGTTCAATCTAAAATAACACCGGCCTGAAGGCTCAGTGATATTTAATTTAAGAGCTAATTAATAAAATTATTTAACTGCGCTTGTTGGAAGAGCTTTATCAGTTGTTTTGAACCAGTTTACCAGCTTCTGCTTTTTAGTGCTTCTTCGCTTTAATGCTCTTCTTTAGATTGTTTAGTTGCTTTTCTGAGAAATTCCATGTTCTTCATAACGTGCGTAGCTTGTTCTGGAGTTTCGTTCAAGATGTAGTAACGTCCTTCTTTTTCTTAGCTGTGTTTTGAAACAGTTTGAATTGTTTAACGTATTTGTTACGTACGTTCAAGAATGGTGTTGAATGTCGTTTCATAAGTCGCTTTTTCTCCGTAAAGGTGTGAACCACCTTCAACAGCATCAATTCGTGCTTTAGCTGCTACTACAGCTGGATCTGAGCTCGCTTCAGCTTTGATTTCTCCATGCACGTTAAGGTATTCTTCAACCGTATTAGCATTTACAAAATTCAGATTGATCATAGTATTTTTGAAGCGTCAGTATCTTGAGGTCCTCTAGGATTGTTAGCTCCACTGTTGACTCCACCTTCGGCAAGAATCTGAGTCATGCAATGAATACTGCAAGAGTTGCTACTGATGATAATAAAACTTTTCATTGTTTTATCTCTTTTTATTTATGTCTGTTACTTCGTAACTATTATTATTTTACTACGATAAGTTTTCTTTGTCATAAAAATCTGACCTACTCTTCATTTAATCGGATCGTTCTCAGCTTGAGTGGGTTCTTTGTTGTTTTTAATTTGTAAACTTGTGCTTGAATTGATCAACTTGTGCTTGTGCATTTGTTGAGCATTCAAACCGTCAATTTTACTGTTTTGTGTCATGATTTATCATCAGTTGAATCAGTAGTTACGTTGATCACTGTAGCAACTTGTGATAATGCTACTGTACTTAAAATCGTAGTCAATAATTTTTTTCTTCATATGTATAAAATCCTTCATATAAGACACTAACGTATATAACAAAATACTCAAAGAAATATTATGCCTTTGTTACATTTTTATTTCTTATCCAAAAATATAAAGTAAAAAGTTAGCTGTTTAGTTAACCCAATTATCCAACGGAGAATGGGGGTTCAAACCCCGCGCTAGTT